>LWDU01040220.1_pt1 | contig 12211 bp, 12 predicted proteins | sample 727161 | NCBI WGS metagenome assembly LWDU01 (sample SAMN04566230, study PRJNA314399) | hydrothermal vent metagenome | isolation source: deep sea hydrothermal plume seawater | place: Mexico: Gulf of California, Guaymas Basin | collected 2004-07-11 | reverse complement strand
TCGTTCGTAATCACCGTGGAAACCGTTGGATTGCAGCAGGAACAGGTGTGATTTTTGACGACCTGCGGAGGCACCGTCGCTTTGTTTAACGCGCTTTTCCTGCATACCTGCTGCTTCTGTTTCCTTGGCCATTTCAAATAGTTCTTCAACCGTTGGTACAGACGCATCGTAAATATCAGGATCTGACCATGTTGTTGTCAGCAGTGATTTTTCTGCCAGACCTGCGAATGGGTTTTCACTGGATAGCTTGGCTGATGCAATGGCGCTGTCGATGGCGGCTGAGATGTTCTCGGCACGCATGGATTGGATGATTGTCGTTGCTTGTTTTTTGCCCAGGAATACATCCAGCTGAATGGCTGCGTTTTCTGTTTTATCAAGCTCTACAGGGCGGCCGTTCAGAATTTCGGCGCTGACGCTGTCGGCTTGTTTGAGAATAACGCGTGTATCAGTAGCGCCTTTGCGCTTTGCTTCTTTTGCAATATCTTCGAGCTGAGTATAGATGCGCGATGTGTCGGACATATTTAACCCCTGTGTCTTTCTATTTATTGTTCATAATTATTTTGATGAATATGACTAGCATGCAGGTTAAGGGCTGTCAAAAATAATATGCAAATAACCGAACCCGTGGCGCGCATTAAAAAAGGCCGCTGAAATCAGCGGCCTTCTTGGTGTTCTTTTGTTCAGCTTATTTTACTTTTGGCTGAATATCGAATTGGTGGAATGGCGGTGGTGAGGACAATGTCCATTCCAGCGTCATTACGTTCTTCGGCACGTTCCAGTAGTTGCCTTCTGCTCTGCGGCCGAAGAATACTACGTAGATTGTGCAGGCAACAAAGAACAGAGTGCTCAGACCTGCGATATACGCGCCGTATGATGATACCATGTTCCAGCCGTGCAAGGCATCTGGATAGTCGATGTAACGACGTGGCATACCTTGCAGACCCAGGAAGTGTTGTGGGAAGAAGATCATGTTAACGCCGATAAATGTTGTCCAGAAGTGCAGCTGGCCCATCCATTCAGGATATAGACGGCCGAACATCTTGCCGAACCAGTAGTACCAGCCCGCAAAAATCGCGAACACAGCACCCAGTGACAGCACGTAGTGGAAGTGCGCCACAACGTAGTATGTATCGTGCAGGACAACGTCCATACCGGCGTTAGACAGCACCACGCCTGTTACACCACCAACAGTGAACAGGAAGATAAAGCCCAGTGCCCATACCATTGGTGTTTTGAACTCGATAGAGCCGCCCCACATTGTGGCCAGCCATGAGAAGATCTTAACACCTGTTGGTACCGCGATGATCATGGTCGCGATTGTGAAATATGCACGTGTGTCTACGTCCAGACCGACTGTATACATGTGGTGCGCCCACACGATGAAGCCAACGAAGCCGATACCCACCATCGCGTATGCCATGCCCAGATAGCCGAAGATCGGCTTTTTGGAGAATGTAGATACGATTTGGCTGATGATACCGAAAGCAGGCAAAATCATGATGTACACTTCAGGGTGACCAAAGAACCAGAACAAGTGCTGGAACAGGATCGGGTCGCCACCTTTGGCAGGGTCAAAGAACGCCGTGCCGAAGTTACGGTCAGTCAGAAGCATGGTAATCGCGCCACCCAGAACAGGCACAGCCAGAACCAGCAGGAATGCTGTCACCAGCATTGACCATACGAATAGAGGCATTTTGTGCAATGTCATGCCGGGGGCACGCATGTTAAAGATTGTTGTAATGAAGTTTGCCGCACCCAAAATGGAAGACGCACCGGCAAGGTGAAGGGCGAAAATCGCCATATCTACTGCCATATCGGGGTGGAAGGATTCGGTCGAGAGCGGCGGATAAATTGTCCAGCCCGTACCTGCGCCGCCGCCTAAAAGGGCAGAGAACATCAGCAGGAAGAACGCCGGAACGATCAGCCAGAATGAAATATTGTTCAAGCGCGGGAATGCCATATCAGGCGCGCCGATCATTAATGGCAGGAACCAGTTACCGAAACCACCGATCAGTGCCGGCATCACGACGAAGAAGACCATGATCAGGCCGTGGGCCGTAATAATCATGTTCCAGACATGGCCCGGATCTTTACCAATAGCGGCGCCGACTTCACCCAGATATTGTACGCCCGGATCCTGCAGCTCTACACGCATCAGCATGGAGGCAGCACCACCGATCAGGCCTGCCAAAAGGGAGAAGATCAGGTACAGTGTACCGATGTCTTTATGGTTTGTTGAACAGAACCAGCGGGTGAAAAAACCCGGTTTATGATCATGATGCTCATCATGTGCAGCAGCAGCGTTCATTTTACTCGATCCTTTATAGTTTTCTATCTACTCGATTTGGTTAGTATTCAGCACTTATTGTGCGTTTGCCAGGTCATAGCCTGCTTTGAATTCGTCATAAGCCACTGTGCCGTTTTTGGCAGCGTCCAGCCATGCTGCGTATTCTTCTTTAGAAACAGCAACGACTTCGGATGGCATATAGGCGTGGCCTTGTCCGCAAAGTTCGGAACACTGGCCGTAGTAACGGCCTTCTTTAGAAATGCGCACCCATGTATGGTTCATGCGGCCCGGTACGGCGTCCATTTTAATGCCGAAAGCAGGCATCGCATATGAGTGCAATACGTCTTCAGCACCGGCCGTTACCAGAATTTCGATATCTGTGTCGATTGGTAGAACCAATTGATTGTCTGTAGACAGCAAGCGCATCTGGCCTTTTGAGGTATCAATATCTTTTTCAGGAATAAGGTAAGCATCAAATTGCAGATCTTCGCCTTCTTCATCTGACAAATATGTGTAATTCCAATACCACTGACGGCCTTCAACTTTGATTGTCATGTCGGCATCAATTGTGCGGTCTTCGTAGTACAGCAGCTGAATGGATGGAATAGCGATTGCGATCAGGATGACAACAGGCAGTGCTGTCCAGATGACTTCCAACAGGAAGTTATGTGTTGTCTTCGATGGTGTTGGGTTGGCTTTTGCGTTAAAGCGTACCATGATAACCAGCATCAAGACCATAACCAGTACTACAATCGCTGAGATAACCCAGAGTAGGAGCGTGTGGAAGTCGTGGATGCGGTCTTTGATCGGGCTTGCAGAATGCTGCAGGTCGATACCCCATGGTTCCATGCCCATATTCGCAAAACTGTGTTGGGAGATCAGAACGAGACCTGCCACAAGGATTGCACCGAAAACTAAGTTAAATAATCTGTTCATCTTGATAGTCGCACTTGTTACTGGTTTGTAGAGCATATCTAATATGCCTTATTAAGTGTTTTAGATACACCCAAAATTATAGTGCATGCAAGGCCGTTTTACGGCGCAGGGCCGCGAAGGTTTAAAATGAATGGAAAACTTGCACTTGCCGACTTATATCGTTAATAGGTAACCGTGTTTTGAATACATAGAGTAATATGACGTCATGGGTTCCGAAGCCTCTTTTACACATCAGAACGATATGAAATCCTTTAAGGCTATTATTGAATCTATAGACAAAGTGCATGGTGATATCCGTGTATTTCGTCTGAAGCCTGTGCAGTCTTATGCGTTTGACGCGGGGCAATATGCTTATATTGCCTTCAATGACTTGCCGCCGCGTCCTTATTCAATTGCGTCGCGCCCCGGGCCGGATGAGCTGGAAGTTCATATCAAGCGCGGTGTGAGTGAAGCGAGTGCGCATATTATGGATGATGTGAAGGTCGGTGATACAGCTATGCTGTCTGAGCCGCAAGGGTACAGTACATATAACACTGCCAAAGGCGACCCAGTCATTGCTATTGCCGGCGGGCTGGGTATTGCGCCGCTTAAATCTATTATAGAGCAAGCGCTTTATGATGCGTACGTCGCGCCGATCCACTTGTATTGGGGCACGGCTGATGAAGGCGAGCAGTATTTGCGTGATTACTTTGAAGATTTGGCACGTACACATGAGGGTTTTGATTTTCATGTAGTTACGGGCGGGTCTGTGACGGAAGCCGCGCTACAGGCTTTTGATGATTTATCATTGCATCACGTCTTTTTATCAGGGTCGCCGGCAATGATCAGTCACGCCATCCCGCTTTTGCTGGATAAAAAAGCGGATCGTTCAAAAATCTCTTACGACAAGCATCCTGAAGCTGGTAACCTGAAAGCATGAGAGATGGTCCTTTTGACAGTATGATAAAAGCACTGGCCGGACTCCCCGGAATGGGGCCGAGGTCAGCGCGACGCATTGCGCTTCATTTGCTGACTAATAAAGAAGGCAAAATGATGCCCCTGATCAAGGCATTGGAGCAGACTGCCGAGAGTGTAAAAAAATGTGAAACTTGCGGAAATCTCGACGCCTACGACCCGTGTCGTTTATGCCAAGACGGTCAACGTCAGCAAAATGTTATCTGTGTTGTGGCTGGCGTTGCCGATTTGTGGGCGATTGAACGCACAAGTACCTTCAAAGGGCAGTATCATGTGCTCGAAGGCGTGCTGTCCGCGCTGGACGGAGTCGGGCCAGATGACCTTCGCATCAGGGAACTTTTGACCCGTGTGAAGGATGGTGGGTTCGATGAAATTATTCTTGCGCTCAGCGCCACGGTCGACGGGCAATCCACCGCCCATTACATCGCAGATAAGCTGGATGGTTTAAGCACGGCCCGCATTACCCGTCTGGCGCATGGTGTACCTGTCGGCGGGGAGCTGGATTATCTGGATGAAGGTACCATCACCACCGCATTAAAATCCCGCGCCTAGATAGTTTAACCGGAACTGCGTCATTTCAAGGCTTACGTATTGTTAATACGCTGCGCCTTTCATTCGTGTTTCCGGCCAAACTCTCGTCGGCTTTTTTTGGGCTTATTCTATTCTTTTTCGGAAATGTAGACGGTGCCGGCGGTGCTGACTTGCAGGACGGCGATGTGGGTGTATTGCGCTGTACCTTCGCCTGCGATGGCTAGGTCGTAGTATACGCCCTTGGGGAAGAAGTGATCGGATGCTGTTGCCGTAACGGATGAATCGCCACATTTCACGTATACATCTTCAGTGGCGTAGAGGCTGATGACTTTTGTGTCGGTTTCAAATGCGGTGCTATTACGGGTCGATGATGCCCCTGATGAGATGCTGTGTGCACCGCCTGATTTCAGGCGAATTGCAGGGATCGGGTTATCGTTTAGGTCTGTGGGAAGCAGTGTTGCCATATTAATCTCCTTTGGTCATAAAGCAAAACCCGTTCTTGTTTGGAGCGGGTTTTAGATACAAATCGTCTCTTTGTATAAAGTAGTTTGTTCTATTTTTGTTCTGGTGTCAATAGGGCCTGTTTTTAAATACGACCGCGTGCTTTCAGCATGATCTGATTGCGGTCATAATCGGCGCCAAGAACCGAGCTGTCGCGCTGGCTGTAAATGTATTCAAGACCCAGTGCGAAATTGTCTGTGAGGAAATAATCAGCCAGTGCGCGCAGTTTCCATGTTTCGTCATCACGTGCCAGATTATCAAATTCCAGATATTCGTAATCTGCGCCTGCAGCCACAAGGAAGCTCTCGCCCAGTTTGTGATCCAGATATACACCGACCTGATTACGGATGGCGGGGTTTATGATCTCGGGATGTTCGTAGATATCACGGCCAAAACTTAGGTTAAATGACGTTTTGTCATTAAAATCATGAGATACGAGACCGCTTAAGACGACTTCATTGATGTCATTAATGGCAGCGCTGTCATAGTTGTATTCTTCCATACCACCTGTCAGGTGGCCTTTAAGGCCAGCAAAAGCAAAGTGCCAGACTGCTGTAGCGCCCCAAGTCTGGCTGTCACGCAGCGGACCGTTAAAGCCGCCGCCCTGGAAGTTGCGGTTTTCGTAGTTTCGTTCACCGATTGTGCCGGAGAGTTTAATACGGTGGTTATTGGACAGGTCGTAGGCTGTGTACGCTTCCGCCTTCATCCAGTCGCGATCACCGTCACGGCGAATGACTTGCGCGTTATTCACCGTTGAAAAGCCGTCTTCGTAGCGCTCTTTGCCGTAGTGACCGAGAATACCCAGTGCCAGACGGCCAGGCTTGATTTCAATACCTGTACGTGCCTCCAGCGTATCCATGCGGATAGGGTCATCAGAGAGCTGGACGGTCAGATCATCAGCACGTTCTTCGTGTTTATTTCTCCAGAAGGCGGCAAACGGAATTTTCAGCCAGTCGGCGCCTTTTAAGAAGCCTTCGATGCTGGCGCCCAGATTGTGCTGGTCTTCGTTGTCGTTATCCAGATATTTGCGGAATTCGTAGTCGCCTTTGATGGTTAGTTCGTGTCTGCTGTCGGGGAGTGTGATCTCTACGCTGGGGCGCAGGGCAGTTACGAAGTCGCTTTCTGTATTGATGTCTGTGGCATAGATGTTGTCATCATATGTTTCAGATGCCAGTAATTGCGGCTTGATCAGAAGGCCGCCCCAACGCAGACCAAGTTCGTCAGATGGTGGTGGCGGTTCGATTGTTTCGATGTTGTTATCAACGATTACGGGCAGGGGTTCTTCAATGACGGGCATTGGCTCCGGCTCCATTACAGGTTCCGGCGTGGGCTCGGGTATGGCTGTTTCCTGAATAGCTTGTTGTAGGAGGGCATCAGTTTTATTGGCGCCTGCCGCAAATGACCCGTTATTGAATGTTGTGCACCCTAAGGCAAAAACGGCAGTTGCCGTTAAAAGCGTCGATAAACGTAACATGAATATGTACCCCGGAATTGAGGAAAAGATGAAAATACTGCTTCAAGTATATAAGAGAAGATTCATCGTTACCAGAGGCAATCTGTAGTTATTCGAAAGTAGTTTTTCGATAAAAACGGACTGTATTGGAATCCACGTGAGTCGATTGTGAGTCTTAGGCTGTGATGCGCTGGGCGCCATTGCTGTCATAACGAATGATATGCTCGACCATTTTTTCGCAAACCGGGACGTCCAGCAGCTTTACATACACATCCAGAGAGGATGATCCGCCCATTGTGATGTCTTGTAGTTGTGATAATGCTTCGCCGAAACGGTTGGCGGCTTCCATTGGTTCTGTTTCATATTGGGGTCTTTGCAGCATCAAACAGAATTCAGCCTTACCGGTTTGCGCGATGATGTCACTTTGGCGGCGCAGGCGTACGAGATACTGGGAAAGTTTCGCAGCAGAGTAGCCGGCAGCCTGCGGGCCATCCATTTGATACACTTCCTGGAAGTTCTTAATGCCAATGAATACAAGGTATGAGCGTTCGCCGTAGCGATCAGCGCGGTCAACGGCGGACAGGAAAAGCTGGTTAAAAGCTGATTTGGCAATAACGCCGCCAGCACTCGGGAAATCTTCGCTTTCATCACCGATGCGCTTGAGCAAGTCTAACATACGGCTGCCGTTTTCTAGGATATGGTCGAATTTATTGGCGTCCAGAGGTTTGGCAATGACTTCGTTCGCGCCAGATTTTAAGGCCTGCTCGCGGTCGATATCTTGCGACATCATGACAACGTATGGGTAGTTGCGTACTGCGCGGCGAATACCCAGAACGATCGGGCGTGGATTATTCAGCGGTGCGGGGTCGAACAGAACAGTATCGAAGTTTTCTTTTTCCAGCATTGCCAGGGCGTTATTCTTTACGGGCTCTTCAATGATGACATGGCCTTTTGCTTCAAGGCGTGGCTTGAGCAATTGCGTTGAAAGAGAGTCGCGGTCGATTACCAAAATTTTCATAAGAGTCCCCTGAAAAGAGAATATAGCTTTGACTATATTAACTAATAAAACCAGTGTGCCAATAGAGAGTTAACAAAAATAGAAAAAATCTCAAAAACATCTCAGATTTGTTGACATTTTTTTTTAGGCGCGCTAGAAACCCTAACCTGTTTCAAAAACAGTTTTATTTTTGTTGCCCAGATGGCGGAATTGGTAGACGCGCTACGTTCAGGTCGTAGTTCTCTTCGGGGAGTGGAGGTTCGAGTCCTCTTCTGGGCACCATTTAAATTTTCCCCTTTAAAATCTCTATATAAAATTTCTCCTTTGACAAATCGGGCGCATCCGATAACACTTTGTCTATGAGCATTACTCTTCATCACGGCGATTTGCCGAAAAATATAGATCTTGGTAAGGTTGTCGCTGTAGATACAGAGGCAATGGGGCTTCACAACCACCGTGACCGTTTGTGTCTGGTGCAATTATCGTCAGGTGATGGCACGGCGCATCTGGTGAAGTTCGAGCCCGGCGAATATAAAGCGCCGAACCTAAAGAAGATGCTCGGTAATCCGAAGGTGACTAAGCTCTTTCATTATGCCCGCTTTGATGTGTCGATTATTAAGCATTATCTGGGCGTTGAGTGTACGCCGCTATATTGTACGAAAATAGCGTCTAATCTATGCCGTACATACACAGATCGTCATGGCTTACGTGAATTGTGCCGTGAGCTGCTAGGTGTGGAGCTTAACAAGCAACAGCAGTCGTCTGATTGGGGTGCGAAAGAGCTTTCCGAAGACCAGCTGCTATATGCCGCGAACGATGTTTTGTATCTGCATGCCATTAAAAAAGAGCTGGATAAGATGCTTAAGCGTGAAGGCCGCTTAAAGCTTGCGCAGCAATGTATGGACTTTATTCCCGTACGTGCCGAACTTGATCTGTCAGGCTGGCCTGAGGTCGATATCTTCGCTCATAGCTAAGCGGGAAAAGCTTACTGGCTTTTTCAGGCTGTTTGTGCCATAAAATCCTCAGTTTTTAAGCAAATGAGACCGCAAGAGGATTGCGTAATGCAGAGTATGAAGATGGCAAATACACCCGAACATAATGATATTGATGTTGCACGCCGTGTGCTGGAAACCGAAATTCAGGGTTTGCAGGCCTTGTCCGCATCCATGAACCAGAGTTTTGCTGAGGCTGTTGCGGTGATAAACGCGATGAAGCAAGGTACAATGCAGGGGCGCCTGATTATTACCGGTATCGGTAAAAGCGGTCATGTCGGTCGTAAGTTGGCGGCGACTTTTGCCTCGACAGGGACGCCGTCCTATTTTGTGCATGCAGGCGAAGCGAGCCATGGTGACCTCGGAATGATTACGGAGCATGACGTTGTTTTGATGCTCTCAAACTCCGGCGAAAACGCCGAACTATCTGATTTGATTCATTATACGCGTCGTTTCGGTATCGCGCTGATCGCTATGACTGGTAACCCGAACAGCACTCTGGCAAAGCATGCCGATATTCAACTGCTGATCCCCAAGGTCGCGGAGGCCTGTCCGAACGGTCTTGCACCGACAACGTCCACTACAATGATGCTGGCGCTGGGTGATGCGCTCGCTGTTTGTCTGTTGGAACGCATGGGTTTAACTGAGGAGCAGTTCAAAGTATTCCACCCTGGTGGTAAGCTGGGTCAGAAGCTGCAAAAGGTTTCTGATATCATGCATGGTTATGGTGATTTGCCGCTGATTTCTGAAGATAAAGCCATGGGCGATGCCATTCTGGTTCTCAGTGAGAAGAACCTGGGCTGTGTAATTGTGCAAGATGCAAGCGGCGCTGTGAAAGGCGTTATCACGGATGGTGATTTGAAGCGCCATATGAGTGATGATCTTCTGACCAAGCCTGTGACGGATGTCATGAGCACAACACCTGTGAGCATTGAATCTGATGCGCTGGCTGTTGAGGCCATGAGCGTTATGACGCAGACAAAAGGCCGTTATCTGACCAGCTTGCTGGTGATGAAGGATGGCAAGCTGGCCGGTATGATCCGTTTGCAGGATTGTTTGCAAGCAGGGATTGCCTAAACAAGCAGGACAAATATGAGTCTTTCCGCCCCGAAAAAGCGATTACATCATCTCGGCGAGGAGCGCGCCCAGACGCAAATCAGCAAACGATATTCTGTTGCTGTGCGTGCATTGCGCTTGACGTTACCGCTGATTGCTGTGGGCTTGATCGGTCTGGTGATGGCATGGCCGCAGGTGGAAGAGACGGTTGTCCCTATTGAAGAGCAGGCAACGATCCCTAAATCTGTCGGTAAGAACGAGCTTGTGAACCCGCGCTTTGAGAGCCGTGACGAGAAAGACCAGCCGTATACGATTACAGCCGAGCGCGCGATCCAGAGTGCACGCGATCCGTCTGTTATCTTACTGGAAAAGCCGATGGCCGATATCACCATGAATGATGGTACCTGGATGGCAGGGGAGGCTGAGCAGGGCGCTTATCGTCAGGATACGGAAAAGCTGCTGCTTAAGGGCAAAGTCAAATTATTCCATGATAACGGGTATGAGCTGAATACTGATAAGCTGCAGGTGGATATGCAGGCGCGCACGGCATGGTCCGATCAGCCTGTTTACGCCCAAGGCCCTGCGGGGACGCTTGAGGCAACAGGAATGCAGGCTGATAGTACAAATAACCGCCTGATTTTTACAGGGCCTTTGAAATTGGTTCTGAACCGTTCGGTTGAGGGGATTCCGTAAGATGAAACAATTCATTTTGATGTCGTTATTTGCTGTTTGTTTTGCGCTGCCTGTCATGGCGCAGCAGCAAACCATGCCTGTAAATCCGAACAAGAACGAACCGATGGAAATTACGGCGGATCAAACGCTGGAATGGCATCGAGATGAGCAGAAATACATCGCGCGCGGCAATGTGATTGCCAAGCAGGGTGATGTGCAGATTTTCTGTGACACGCTCACCGCGGATTACCGTGAAACGGCTGAATCTTCGCAGGATATCTACAAGCTGACGGCGGAGGGGAATGTGCGCATCATTTCCCAAGGGAATACGGCAACAGGCGATCTGGCGGTGTACGAGGTTGATAAAGGTCTGGCGGTTATGACAGGTAATAATTTGAGCCTGCGTTCGCCTGACCAGACTGTAACGGCGCGTGACCGTTTTGAGTATCATGTGGCGCAAGGCCAGCTAAAGGCGCTGGGCGGTATGAAGGTGCTGCGCGGTGAGGATACGCTGGAGGCGGATCAGGGCGTCGCGCAGTTTGCCGAAGATAATACAGGTAAGCGCCAGCTGCAGCAGATGGAAGCGATCGGAAATGTTGTGATTACCACGCCGACAGAAGTATTGCGCGGCCAGCGGGGTATTTATAAATCCAACAGCAATATTGCGGAGTTGATCGGTGATGTAACGATTACGCGCGGCCAGAATATTCTGGAAGGTGAGCGCGCCGAAGTGAATTTGGCGACTAATGTCAGTAAGATGCATGGCGGCGCATCGCGCGGTGGTAGCGGCGCTGGTCGTGTACGCGGTGTTTTCTATCCGGGGAGTGAAGGCGCGGCCGGTGATGGCATTCAGCCTGTGCCGCAAAGTACGCCTCAGGCGCAGCCTTATGCAGCGCCGCAGCCTTTGCAGCAGCCAGCTGTGCAGCCGCAAATAGAGACTTCGCCGCGCGGAATGTTGACCCGTTAAAAGGATTTTTAGATGACCTGCGTAAGATCACAGGTTATACCATTGGCAGATTGATGAGAGTTCTGGCATTATGAAAGTGATGAAACATCCCCGTTTAAAAGCTGTGCCCAAGGGTCTTGTGGCAGAGCATCTTTCAAAAAGCTATAAGAAGCGCCCTGTTTTACGTGATGTTTCCCTGTCTATTCAGCGCGGGGAAGCTGTGGCGCTGCTCGGTCCGAATGGTGCGGGTAAGACAACCAGTTTTTATATCATGACAGGTCTGATTAGCGCGGATTCCGGTTACATCATGATGGATGGTCAGGATATCACGCAGCTGCCGATGTATCGTCGCGCGCGCCTAGGGGTCGGTTATTTGCCGCAGGAAGCTTCTATTTTCCGCGGCTTGTCTGTTGAAGATAATATCAATGCGGTGCTGCAAGCACAGGATATGAGCCGTGAGGATCAGGAAGCGTTTCTGGAAGAGCTGCTGGCAGAATTCGCCGTGGGGCATTTGCGCCGTACGCCGTCTGTGTCCTTGTCAGGTGGTGAACGCCGACGCGTTGAGATTGCCCGCGCGCTGGCCAGTCGTCCGCAATTTATCTTGCTGGATGAGCCTTTGGCGGGGATTGATCCGATTGCCGTGGGTGAAATCCGTGAGCTGATCGGTCATTTGAAAACCCGTAATATCGGTGTTCTGATCACCGATCACAATGTGCGTGATACGCTGGATATTGTTGATCGCGCCTACATTCTTCATGATGGTGTTGTGTTGCATGAAGGTACGCCGCAAGAGATCGTGGCGCACGAAGATGTGCGCCGCGTCTATCTGGGTGAAGGGTTCTCTCTGTAATCTAAAGATTATGCCATGCCTAAAGTCGGGGCAGAA
>LWDU01036368.1_pt1 | contig 12219 bp, 7 predicted proteins | sample 727161 | NCBI WGS metagenome assembly LWDU01 (sample SAMN04566230, study PRJNA314399) | hydrothermal vent metagenome | isolation source: deep sea hydrothermal plume seawater | place: Mexico: Gulf of California, Guaymas Basin | collected 2004-07-11 | reverse complement strand
GCGGCAATCTGCGTCGTTGAAAACAGTCCGGCACCAAACGCCAGCAACTGCGAAAAGAATCGTCGATCCATGTCCGGCCTCCAGTGAAAGAAACGTATCAGTGCTTTGCGTCTGTGTGTCCATCCGTGGCAGAATTGTGCCATAATCGGTCGGCGCTCTGAAAGGCAACGCCGTAAAGACAGAGTTCGTGAGTCTTCTGAGATTCGACGAAACGCTCCGAATTCTGTCAAATCCGGCTACAAAACCCTGCAGAACGGGCCGCCGGCTGCAATCTCTTCTTCCACACCATGAGTCAATCAAATGCACAAATTTCTCGGGCGTCTGGCGATCGTCACCGTTGCTCTCGTGGTGCTTCCGCTGGTCTGGCTGTGCAGGCCGGTGATCCATCCCGTGTCCGCACAGACCGACGTATCGGACCGAGCCGACCGGCAAACGGACAATGAGGACAAACGCGTAATCATTGTGGGAGCGGGAATCTCGGGGCTGTGTTCTGCGCTGGAACTTGGAAGGGCGGGAGTCGATGTGACGGTTTTCGACATGTCGTCAGTGTTCGGCGGGCATGCGGTCATGTCACAGGGAGGTGTCTGTGTTGTGGACACGCCGGTACACTGGCAGGCAGGACTCGAAGACTCGCCGGACCTGGCCTACAGGGATTTCATAACCTGGGGTGAAGACGCCGATGCCGAATGGGTTCGCTACTACGTCGATCATTCGCGACAGGATATCTACGACTGGCTGGTTCAGCTCGGGATTCGCTTTGAGGGTGTGCTGACGGCACCCGGCAATTCCGTCGACCGTTTTCATCAACCCGTCGGTCGCGGAATCGGCCTGGTGATGCCGATCTATCGCGAGTGTCTGAAGCACAGCAACATTCGGTTTTCCTGGAATCATCAGGCCACGAAGCTGCTGGAATCGGATGGCCGGATTGTTGGGGTCGAGTTTCGTCAACTGCGTGACGGCACGACAAAAAACGTCCGCAGTAACCACGTTGTTCTGGCAACCGGGGGATTTCAGAGCAATCTGGATATGGTCCGTGAATTCTGGCCGCAGGATGTAACATTCCCGGAACGCATTCTTGCCGGCTCCGGGCGCAATTCCGTCGGCCACGGTCACAGACTCGCTCAGACGGCGGGCGGGCGGCTTGTAAAGATGGATCACCAGTGGAATTACTTCACCGGCATCCGTGACCCGCGACAGTCGGACAGCAACCGCGGCCTGAGCGCGGCCAACATGCACGGAATCATCGTCAACCCGGATGGCCATCGGTTTGCCAATCTGCACAACTGGGCGAAGGCTGTGATGCCGCCAATGCTGAAACAGGACCGAGTGACGGTGTGGTGGATTTTCGACGAAGCGAGCAAATCGAATTTCAGCGTATCCGGGTCAGAGTGGGCCAGTTTCCAGAAGGTCGAGCGTCTGATCATCAGCAATCCTGATCTGGTGACTCAGGCAGATTCGATTGACGAACTGGCTGTCAAAGCCGGGCTGCCGCCCAAAAACCTGGCCGCCACCATCCGGCGATACAATCAGCTTGTGGAACGGGGAATTGATGAAGACTTCCACCGCTTTGGACCGGACCGCACGGAATACAACAACACGGCCTCGCCAAAGATTCAAACTCCGCCGTTCTACGCCATGCAGGCATGGCCGCTGACTCGCAAGAGCATGGGCGGTGTCGCGATAGATCGTCAGTGCCGGGTGACCGATAAAAACGGCCGGCCGATTTCCGGTTTGTATGCCGTTGGCGAACTGACCGGCCTTGCGGGAATCAACGGCAAAGCTGCTCTGGAAGGCACCTTTCTCGGTCCCTGCATCGTTACCGGCCGCGCGGCGGCGTGGTCGATCCTGGGAAAGTCGCCACCCGGAACTGTACCTGCCGGCGACAGGACACAAAACTGCGCGAGTTGTCACGACGTGGACTCGCTGATCAACAGTCCGCGCGAAGGTTTCTGGCACTTCGAACAGGCTCACCGTGTTGCACTCGATCGAAAACGCGATTGCCTTCAATGTCACGCCGAACTGGCACCCTACAGCGAGCATCATCACCAAATGGATCCGCTGGCACTGACAACAACATGTGCGCAGTGCCACGTGGCCCAGGAATAACAATTGCTACGGCTTCCACAGTTTGACGGATGGCCCCATCACATTCCTGATTGGGTTCACAAAATCCGGGTCTCCGGATCCGTTCGGGTGGGATCGGTACCGCCTCCAGCGATTTGTGGAGGCTTACCCGGAACTCCGGACCACGGACTTGCGCCCGCGGCTATCTGTTTATCCATTCGCAAAATGCTCCGGCATCGTTGACGTAAGAAGCTGGCCGCCCTAGTCTGCTGTTGCTGAATAGCGATCTGACACAGTGGAGTTGATCAATGGCTGCCAATGCCCGAATACTTCGATTCTGTTTTTGCGGTCTTGCTGCAGTTGGGATCGGGTTTCCCACGTTGCTGTATGCGGAAGACTGGGCTCAGTTTCGCGGACCCAACGCCACCGGCGTTGCGGCAGAAAGCACCCACCCACCCATTGAATTTTCGGCGGAACACAACGTCCGATGGTCGCTGAATCTTGGCAAAGGAGTGGCCTGCCCGATCGTAGCCGACGGGCGCTGCTATGTCACAGAGATGACCGCCGCGGGAAAGTTTGCCGTCCGTGGACTCGACGCCGCCTCAGGCAAACAGTTGTGGAAAAGTGAATTTGATGCTGGCAGACGGCTCCCGGAAATCACGCCGCCGAATGAGCACGCGTCTTCGACTCCTGCTGCTGACGGCGAACGCGTGTTCGTGCATTTCAGTACCATCGGCCTGCTGGCCCTGGATGCAAAAACGGGCGACGAACTGTGGCGGTATGAGCTGCCGGAACCGTTCTATCTGATGGGATGGGGCGCGGCCAATTCGCCAATCATCTATCGCGATACGGTGATCTTCAATCTGGACGATGATCTGGCTTCGTATCTGATCGCACTCGACGTCAAGTCCGGCAGCGTGCGCTGGCAGACTGATCGTCCGGAAATGCTGGGCGGATACGCCGTCCCCGTGCTGTGTACGGCAAACGGTCGAACCGATGTCGTTGTCGCCGGCAGCGGCAAGATGAAGGGCTACGACCCGGCGACCGGCAAAGAATTGTGGACCTGCAATTCTTTGCTACGAACCATCATGGTCACACCAGTTGTGCAGGACGACCGGGTGTATATCACGGCCCAGAGTTACGGTGACACACATCGCGTTCTGAAATTCGCGCTGCTGCAGTGGCGGGATACGAATCAGGACGAAAAGCTGGCCAAAGACGAACTGGAACCCGCATTTCACGCGAAGTTTGACAAGGGTGACCACAACAAAGATGGCTACCTTGTCGGTGACGAAATTGACGACGCTTTCCAGGCAAAAACCAACCGCGTTGGCGGCGGCAATATTATTCAGGCCATTCGCGGCGGCGGAAACGGAGACGTCACGAAGACCCACCTGATCTACAACCTTGATCACCAGACTCCGTCCAACATCGCTTCGCCACTGGCCTATGACGGGCGGCTGCTGATGGTCAAGAAGGGCGGCATCTCGGCCGCCTTCAACCTTGAGGACGGAAGTACCATCTGGACAAAGAAACGTATTCGCAATTTTGGCAACTACTATGCCTCACCCATCGCCGCCGGGGACCGCATCTACGTACCGGGAGAAAACGGCAACATTGTGGTGCTCAAGAGCGGACCGACGCTGGAAGTGCTTGCCAAAAACGATATCGGCGACAGCGTGATCGCAACTCCGGCGATCGCCAACAACCGTCTTTATGTGCGAACGCTTCACAAGGTCTTCTGCTTCTCGGAGGAGACGGAATGAATAACACGAGAATGGTTTCGCTGCTTTCCGTTGCGATGCTGTGCTGCGGTTTGCCCGCCACAGCGGCGGACAAAGTGCACATCGTTCACGGCCCGCATGCGCCGCAGATCGAAAAGTACGCCGCGGACGAATTGAAGGGGCAGTTTGAACGCCTGTTCTCAGATATTCACGTGGTCGTGGGGACTGCTGCCTCGCCTGACGCAATCACAACGGTTTTCGTTGGCAGCCCGGCAACCAATCCTCCGCTTGCGACATTATTCACCAGCTGGCCCGACGTTTCTGATCAGGGCATCGTGATTCAGTCACTGCCGGACAAGTCTCTCCATGCCGTCGGAGGCGGCAGCCCGGCTGCCACTTTGTGGGCGGCGTACGAACTCGGATATCGACTTGGCATTCGCTATCTGCCGCGGGGTGACATGTATCCGCAGAGCAAAAAACCGTTGAACCTGGACGGCATCGATACGGTGATGGAACCGGAACTGCGGTCGCGTACGTGGCGAACCATCAACGACTTTGCCATTGGTCCGGAATCATGGGGCGCTGCAGAACACAAACGTTTTCTGCGACAGCTGGCCAAGCTGAAATTCAATCGGCTGATGTTGTCGGTCTATCCGTGGCAGCCGTTTGTGCAGTACGAATTTGGCGGCGTCAAAAAATCAACGGCAACGCACTGGTTTGATGAGAAGTTTCCGCTCGACGGCGATACGGCCGGCAAAAAGGCGTTTGGCGGAAAACGACTTTTCGAAAACCCCGACTTCGCCGGTCTCACGACACCCGACGACCGGCATGCAGCCGGCCAGCGGCACATGCAGGCGATCATCGATTCTGCTCATGAGCTGGGTATGTCCGTCGGCGTCAGCATCGTGGCGTGTGAGTTCCCGCTGGAGTTTCAGAAGACACTGCCTGGATCGAAAGTTGCGCACCAACTGAATAACCTGACCATCACACCAGCAGGCGGACAGGGGCCAACGGACAGCACTCTTCGTAAACTTGTCGCGACAAAAATTCGCGCCTACATCGACACCTACCCAACGCTCGACACGCTGTACGTCACAATGCCGGAGTTCCCCACATGGGGCCAGCACGCGGAAGACGCATTGAAGCAACTCAAGCGTCGAGGCGTGCCTGCTGACCTGACCGTCGAAAAGCTGAGTCAACTTGCCCGAGATCGTCAGACGATTGTTTCCGGTGACCGAGGCGAGCAGGCGGTTCGTGGTAACCTTGTCGGACTGGCTTTCTTCCAGTCATTGTTTGACGACTCACAACTGCTGAAACGCGCGGACGGCAGCAGCGTGCAGCTTGTGATGACAAGTATTGATCCCGCGCTGTTTCCGGTGCTGAATCATGTGGTCCCCCCGGATGCCGGAACCCTGAATTTCGTGGATTACACTTCTCGGCGGTCAGTGGAAAACAAAGACCTGATCGCTCAGGTACCGGCGGGAAAAGTTTCCAGCGAACTGATTATGACGCTGGCGGATGACAATGTCGGCATTCTGCCCCAATCAGCCATGCAGAGCCTGAGCACTCTGACCAAATCCATCAAGGAAGAGGGCTGGGCAGGATTCTCAACGCGCTACTGGGTGCCCGCTGAACTCGATCCGGCCGTGTACTTTCTTGCCCGGGCCTCATGGGAAAAGGATCTCACCGCCGAACAGGCCGTCAGGGAGTTGTGGACCACAGCAACAGGAAACGCAGCCGCGGCCGATCGCTTGTGGAAGGCGTGGCAACACCTCGAGACTGCAACCGACCTCATCGACAAACACGCCATTGGATTCACATTTCCTGTCCCGGGAATGTTGATGAAACATTACAACGAAAATCCCATTCCCGAATGGTGGCAGGAGGCAACCGATGCCTACACAAAATACATGGTTGAGTTGTATCGCGCTAACGGAGCGATCGACGGGGACGCCAAGCCAATTCTGTTTTACTACGCCAAACGCAGCGAGTTCGCATTGGAATACCTGGGGGCAGTGAAAGCCGTTCGTGAATCTCACCTGGCACAAGAGGCCGGTGATATGGAAAAGGCTTTGGAGCACCTCGAAACAGCGATTGAGCAGACTCATAACTGCATCAGCACATTGTCCGATGTCGCGCAGGATCAAAGTGATCGCGGCGTGATTGCCGTACTGAATGCCTACGCCTATCGACCATTGCTGGCGGAATATGAGAAGCTGGCCGACTCAGAGTAGCACAGATTGCCGGAGTCGCCAGACTTCGGGAGTCTGCTGTTCATCGCCCGAACTCTGCGAGCGCGGCTACGGCTTTGCCCTTGTCGACGAAGGGTGTTTTTTTATAACCGTTCACGGTTCTGAAACTGGAAGTGCAAAGGATTCGTCCAATTCGTCGAATCCGCCTTCGAGTGACTTCGTGAATTCGACAAAACAGAAGAAGAAGCCGGGAAGGCCAGGGAAAAAGCGGGTGGGCGGACAGCCCGGGCACAAGCGGCAACTGCGTGAGCCTCTGCCGCCGGACCGCGTTGATGAAACGATTGAATACGAAATTGACGACAAGGAAATCGATCGACTGGAACTGATGCCCACAGATCGTCGAGACGATTCAGCATATCGAGCTGCCCGACACGCCGATTTACGTGACCGAACATTGCCTTCGACTGTACGAATCACCCGACGGCAGCATCTACTTGCCGCACGTTCCAGAGCAGTGCGGTCAACCGATTTTCGGGCCTCGTTTGCTGGCGATGATCGGCTGGATGAAATCACAGGCCCACTGCAGCTACACGACCATCGAAGAATACTTCGACGATGTGCTGAAGGTGCCGGTGTCACGAGGCTACCTGTCGAAGCTTTGCACGGACGTCATCTCTGGTTCGCTGGCCGACGCCTACGAAGAAGTCTGGCGTGCGATTCCTCAGCAACCGCTATCGGGCAGGTTCATCGGAGGCGACCTAACAATTCGAGGCTGCGCGCGCATTTCGGGAAACTCCCAAGAATGCCTGCGTCGGTTTTATCGACCGAGCGCTGTATGCGCCAGCGAAAGTGGCCGGCCGGTGTCATCAGATTGACGGCGTGAAATGACGGTTTGCGGACTCCGTCTCGGTTTTTCATTGCGCGCTCATGACCATCCGTCCGGTGTTGTCAGGAATTGGCGACCGAGGACACACGAGCCCGCAGTGTACGTCGATCCCGGCGTTGGCCATCTTCGGGCTATCGATCGCGCCATCACCGCTGTGCGTCCCGAGTAAACGGACTCAGCCGCTGATCAACGGCTCTGCGCGACGGCCTTCATCGCTGCTTTTGCGACAGCCACACACTGGCGAATATCCTGCAAGGGGTTGTCCTTGTTCTCCTCATATTCCAACGACAGTGCTCCGTTCGACGGAAAGCCGGCTCCCTGCAGCTCGAAAAAGACGTCTTCCAGGTTCAAGTGCCCTTTGCCGAGGATCACGCCGTGCGACTTGTCTTTCATTTCGGCGAAATCCTTCAGGTGAATTCCGTACAACCGCCCCTTCAGCAACCGAATGACTTCCGGCGCGTTTTGTCCTGATCGGATGTAGTGGCCCAAATCGGCACAAGCTCCAATTCGTTCGTCACGTCCTTCGATGACGCGCAACACATCGATCGCTTTGTTGTAACGATGGCGCGGTCCGTGGTTGTGGATCGCGATCCGAATATCAAATTCCCTGACCAGATCATCAAGGCTGTCGAAGGAATCCAGATCCGGGTCGGCTGTAATGCTGGCGACGCCAAGCTTTTTGGCGAACTGAAAAATATTTCGATTGGCCGCCGCATCTTTGGTCAACCTGTTGACGCCATGCGCGGAAATCGAAAGCCCGAGATCGGCAACTTTCTTCTTTGTTGCGGCGATTTCCTGGTCGGACGCATTGGTCGCCAGCATTCCGCCATAAAACTCCACCTGTTCGAAGCCCAGCTCGCTGGCATGCCGCAGCGCTTCGTCGACGCCGTAGCCGCGTAACGAGTAGAGCTGAATTCCGAGCTTCAGCCGCCCTGCTGCTGCCGCCTGGACAGTGCCCGGCAGTGTGCCGCATGCAGCCCCCGCAGCAACCAGGGAAGTTGTCTTAAGAAAACTGCGTCGAGTCTGATGAGTCATCGGATGTTCCGTGGGAGATCGTGTCTGTGGCGAAAAATTCAAACAACGATTCTACGGAACGTTGATAACGGTCACAACCGGCCGCCGATGAATTGGCAAAACACCTGACAGCAGAAAAACGGGTTTCGGTGCGGCCAATCATGACCTTTCCAACAACCTCCCGTTCCGAATCGGCGTTGAATTGAACGGTTGCTTCACACGTCGCCTGACTGATATTAAGCTGTACTGCCGCGCCCTGAGTGCCACTGCTGTCCTGAAGCAGACGAAGAAGTGGACACACGGCGGGTCGCCCACCATCATGTGTTGCCTGACTGAAACAAACAGACGACACCCTCCCCCGACGCACCGGAAACCAAACATGCAGATCCGAACTCTCAAACATTGGCCATCTTTACTGGGAATACCGATTCTCGCGCTGTTTTGCCTGGCCATTCTGACAACTCCCGCGCACGCCAAGACCCCGGCGGGCTTCACACCGTTGTTCAATGGTGAAGATCTGACCGGCTGGAAGGGACTGGTCGGAAATCCAAAAACTCGCGCAGCGATGTCGGCGGAAGACCTTGCGACCGCGCAGCACAAAGCGGATGAGATCATGCGTGCTCACTGGAAGGCCGTCGATGGTGAGCTTGTCTTCGATGGCAGGGGCAAGAGTCTGTGTACGGCAAAGGACTACGGCGACATCGAGTTGTATGTTGACTGGAAAATCCTGGAGGGCGGTGACAGCGGACTTTATCTGCGAGGCTGTCCACAGGTGCAGATCTGGGACACAGAATTTGATGCATACTTCCGTCACGGAGCCGAAAACGGCTCCGGGTCAATGTGGAATAATAAGAACAATGCACGGTTCCCGCTGGTTAAGGCTGACAAACCCGTTGGTCAATGGAATACGTTTTTCATTCGTATGGTGGGCGAACGTGTGACCATCAAGCTGAACGATCAACTGATCGTTGACAACGTCGTATTGGAAAACTACTGGGAACGTGAACTGCCGATTTACCCACGCGGCCAGATTGAACTGCAGAACCACGGCAACACACTGTACTTTCGCAATCTGTACGTCCGAGAACTCCCGTCAGATGAAGTGAACCGAATTCTGGCGGCAAAGGATGCACAAGAGTACAAGAACGTCTTCAACGGAAAGGACCTCAGCGGCTGGACCGGCGAGTTGGAAAATTACGAAGTCGTCGATGGTGCGGTCCGATGCAAAGAAGGCAAGGGTGGCACGGTATTCACAGAAAAACAGTACTCTGACTTTATCGCGAGACTGGAATTCAAACTGCCACCCGGCGGCAATAACGGCCTGGCGATTCGTTACCCGGGGGCAGGCGCACCGCATCTGGACGGACTCGAACTGCAGGTGCTTGATTCCGAGGATCCGAAGTACGCGAAGCTGGACGCACGACAATATCACGGTTCAGTATACGGACTTGTTGCGGCTCATCGAGGCCATCTTCGACCGACGGGCGAATGGAATTTTCAGCAGGTCACCGTGCGAGGTTCAAAAATCAAGGTCGAACTGAATGGTTCAACCATTCTGGATGCGGACCTGAGTGAAGTCACCGAATCCAAAGACGGAGCAGTGCCACCGGGTGCGAAAGTCAAAAGTGGACATTTCGGATTTGCCGGCACTGCCCGGAGAACCGGCCGCGCCACCCTCACGCGACATTGCCGTCAGCCCAACTGATGGGCCGATCAAGCTGTTCAACGGTCGCAACATGGAAGGTTTTTACACGTGGATTCGGGATCAGACGTATTCTGATCCAAACAAGGTGTTCACCGTCAAGGACGGCATGATTCATATCTCGGGGAACGGATACGGTGGCCTGATCACCAACAAATCCTATCGTGACTACCATCTGATCGTGGAATTCAAGTGGGGCGAAAAGACATGGGGCAACCGCGTTGATCGAACCCGGGATTCCGGCCTGCTGCTGCATTGCTGGGGACCGAATGGTGGCTACAGCAATACCTGGATGGCGTCGATCGAAGCTCAGATTATCGAAGGTGGCGTCGGTGATATTCTTGTGCTGAGCGGTACGGACCCTGACACCGGACAGGTCCTGCCGACATCGCTGACTGCCGAAATTACAAAGGACCGCGATGGCGAGAAAGTCTGGAAGAAGGGTGGTGAGCGAATCACGATTTCAAGTGGCCGCATCAATTGGTATGGGCGCGACGTCGACTGGGCTGACACGATCGGATTTCGTGGTCGCGACGACGTGGAAAGTCCACTCGGAGAATGGACTCGAATGGAAGTCATCGCGGACGGAGGTCATCTGCTGTACAAGGTCAATGGCGTGGTCGTGAATGAGGCGTTCGAAGCGAAACCTGATTTCGGCCGATTACTGCTGCAGACCGAACAGGCGGAGATGTTTGTTCGCCGCTTCGAGCTCTGGCCAATAGGCAAAGCTCCGAAGGACTGAGACAGAAATCAGGTCGACCATATCGGCACATTGCGGCGGGGCGTTTGTGCAGCACCCCATAGTGTGTGGTCAGGCCCAGGAACAGAGGTTGTTCCGTCGCCGAACTCGCCAGAGTTCGGCGGTTTTTCGTTATGTCGTCCAAAGTCTGGCGATTTCGGCCACCCCAGAATCAAGACTTGACAAAGCACTAGTGTCCGGCCCACTTGTTCGGCAACTGCAGGGACCAGACTTCACTGCTGAGTGGTTTGGCGTGCCCACCGGCAATCCAGATGCGGTCCTTCATCACGAAGGCCGAATGTTCGTGACGTTCCTTCCAGCAATCGTCTGTCTGGAGCTGTTGCCAATCGCGACCGTTCGCCGAATGCCAGACGTCGCCCCAGTTCGTCGATGGATTATTTGACCAGCCGCCCAGCACCCAGATCTGACCGCGATACACGACCGACGGGAACCACAGTCTTTCATGCCACGGGGCTGCGGCTGTTTCCTGTCGCCAGTTGATTCCGTCAGAACTGCTCCACACGTCATTGTATGCTTTGTATTCGGGAACATAGTTGCCACCACCGAAAACGTAAATGCGGTCATTCAGGACAGCCGCCTGCAGATACGCCCGCGCCGGCCACGGAGCCGTTGCAATCTCCTGCTGCCACCTCTTTCCGTCGGCAGACGACCAGACATCATTCTTCAGGCTGTCGTTGTCTCCGAAGTAATAGTTTTCAGTGCCGCCCAGCATCCACATTCGGTCCTTGAAAACAACAAGCCCGGCGGCCAGCCTGGGGGACCAGCCAGCATCAGCGGTCTCCTGCTTCCATGTACTACCGTCGTTCGATGACCAAACTGCGTTGCTGGCTGAGTGTCCTGGCAAGCGGCCGTTGTACCAGCCCCCCATGAACCACATGCGGTTCTTGAACGTCACGGACATGGATAAATCGCTGTGTTTCCATGGAGCGTCGTTCTGCACCAGGTTCCACGTTTCCCCATCCGCTGAACTCCAAACGTCACGTGGAGGTGCTTCAAACGAATTGAACCATCCGCCGAAGATCCACAGCTTGTTGTCGAAAACGAGTTCCCCCTGAGAATCGCGATTTTGCCAGCCGGCCGCGTCGGTCACTCGAACCCAGTTCACAGTGCCCGCGGAATCAGCGTTGGTTTCAACTTCATCGGAGATGACCACAGTTCCCATTCCGGTGGCCACGACGGAGCTAACCGCAGAAAACAGAAATAACCGGACCATGACAGTTCCTATGCTGGTTTGGTTTGGTTTCGGGACAGTTGATGTGGTCGCTGCTTTGTAGTGATTCAGACGCACGCGGTACACTCAGGCCACCTGGCTTTGCTGGCTGAAGAAGAACTCTTCAATGTCGCAAACGCACTTGAGCGGTTGAAAAGAGGGGTGATACGTGCCATAGTCTGATTGACCTACCGTTGATTCATCGTCGCGTATTCCTGCGAATTTCATTCGCAGCGCGCCGCTCCCTGACATCCCTCGAGCAAATTCCATGATCCGCAGTCTATTACTTGCCTCCTTCTGCCTGCTTTCTTCTGCTCCGTGCCATGCGGCGCTGAAAATGAGTTCCGTATTTGGCGACCACATGGTGCTGCAGCAGAAACAGCCCATCCGCATCTGGGGCTGGACGGCTCCAAACCAGAAAGTGTCCGTTGCGTTTGCGTCTCAGACCGGCATCACAACGGCGGACAAGGACGGGCGGTTTCAGTTGAACCTGGATCCGGTAGCTGCCGGTGGCCCGTACACTCTGACGGTAAAGGCGGATGAAACAAAGACGTTTCAGGATGTGCTGGTTGGCGAGGTCTGGTTGTGCTCTGGCCAGTCAAACATGCAATTCGCCGTATCATCTTCAAATGACCCGGATCTCGAAGTGTTGACGGCCAACTACCCC
>LWDU01033721.1_pt1 | contig 12220 bp, 13 predicted proteins | sample 727161 | NCBI WGS metagenome assembly LWDU01 (sample SAMN04566230, study PRJNA314399) | hydrothermal vent metagenome | isolation source: deep sea hydrothermal plume seawater | place: Mexico: Gulf of California, Guaymas Basin | collected 2004-07-11 | reverse complement strand
ATGTAGGTCTTCAATCAAGATTAATGAGTCAGGCATTAAGAAAACTTACAAGCTCAATTTCTAAAACAAATACAATGGTTATTTTTATAAACCAAATAAGAATGAAAATTGGAGTAATGTTTGGTAGCCCTGAAACAACATCTGGTGGGAACGCATTAAAATTTTACTCTTCGGTTAGATTGGATATTCGTAGAATTGGAGCTATAAAAGACAAAGACCAGATAATTGGTAACTCCATTCAAAGTTGTTGAATTTGATTTAATGTATGGCAAGGGTATTAGTAAATCTGGAGAGTTAGTTGATCTTGGAGCAAAGGCAGAGATAGTTGAGAAGTCAGGAGCATGGTATGCTTACAAAGGCGAAAGGATTGGCCAGGGCAGAGAAAATGCTAAAATTTATTTAGAGCAAAATTCAAAAGTTGCTGCTGAAATTGAAATGGCAATTAGAGAAAAAGCTGGAGTTATATCTAAAAAAATAGATGGTAATCCTCTAGATAAAGAAAAAAATAAAGTTGATTCAAAGGAAGAAATTCCAACACAAAAGAATTAGTTAAAAGTCATTTTTAGTTAATAAAAGGTGCTTATTTTAAGCGCCTTTTTCCCTTACAGTTATATAGACATCAAATAAAAAAACTGTATTTTAAAAATATGGCTGGCAAATCATTAAATAAAATAAGAAATACATTTTTAAAGTATTTTGAAAAAAATGATCATAAAATCAACACTAATGTTTGCAAATTCAGGCATGGTTCAGTTTAAAAATGTTTTTACTGGTTTAGAAAAAAGAGATTACAAAAGAGCTACCACTTCACAAAAATGTGTAAGAGCAGGTGGTAAACATAATGATTTAGAAAATGTAGGTTATACACCAAGACATCACACATTTTTTGAAATGCTAGGCAATTTTTCTTTTGGAGACTATTTCAAAGAAAAAGCAATTAGTTTGGCTTGGAATTTAATTACAAAAGAATTTGGTATTAGCAAAGACAAGCTTTATGTAACAGTTTTTAAAGAAGACGATGATGCTTTCAATTTATGGAGAAAAGTAGCTGGTTTAAGTGAAAATAGAGTAATTAGAATAGCAACTTCTGACAATTTTTGGTCTATGGGAGAAACAGGTCCATGCGGTCCTTGTTCTGAGATTTTTTTTGATCATGGCGATCATTTAAAAGGAGGGCTTCCAGGTACAAAAGATCAAGACGGAGATCGATTTATAGAAATTTGGAACTTAGTTTTCATGCAATTTGAACAAGTAACTAAAGACAAGAGAATTAATTTACCAAAACCTTCTGTGGATACAGGTATGGGATTAGAAAGAGTAGCTGCTTTACTTCAGGGAAGTCATGATAATTATGAAACTGACCATTTCAAAAAGTTAATTCAATCAATATCAGAAGCAGTCAATAAAAAACCTGACAATTCAAATATTTCGAGCTTCAGAGTTATTGCAGATCATTTAAGAGCAAGTTCATTTTTAATTGCCGAGGGTGTTTTGCCTTCAAATGAAGGAAGAGGTTATGTTCTTAGAAGAATTATGAGAAGAGGAATGAGACATTCTCATTTATTAGGAGCCAAAGAACCAATCTTTTTCAGTGTATTTAAAACCCTTCAAGAGGAAAGAAACTTTAAAAATGGAAGAGGAAAAATTTTTGATTCTTTTGGACCGAGGAATAAAAATTTTAAATGAAGAAATTGCAAAAATAGACAAAGTACTACCAGGTGAAGTGGCTTTTAAACTATATGACACTTACGGATTTCCACTAGATTTAACAGAAGACATACTTAAAAACAAATCAATGAAAATTGATTATGAAAAATTTCAATCTTTAATGAAAGAAAGTAAAGATTTAGCTAAAAAAAATTGGAAAGGCTCTGGCGACAGTTCTGTTGATGAAATTTGGTTTGAAATAAAAGATCGTTTAGGTGCTACTGATTTTTTAGGATATGAAACAAACAAAGCAGAAGGTGTGGTACTTTCATTATTAAAAAATAATAAAGAAGTTAAACAATTAAAAGAAAATGATGAAGGAACAATCATTACAAACCAAACACCTTTTTATGGTGAGTCTGGAGGGCAAGTTGGAGATACAGGCAAGATTTTTTCAGGAAATTTTAAGTTTGAAGTGAATGATGTTCAAAAAAAGTTAGGAGATTTATTTGTACATTATGGAAAAGTTAAATCTGGAAGCATAAAAATCAAAGATGCTGTTGAATTAAAAATAGACATTGAAAGAAGAGATAATATAAGAGCATATCATTCCGCAACCCATTTATTACACGAGTCACTAAGAAGAGTTTTAGGAACACATGTTACTCAAAAAGGTTCGTTAGTTGAAGCAGATCGATTAAGGTTTGATTTTAGTCATATGAAACCAGTTTCATCCGAGGAAATAGAAAAGATTGAAAAATATGTAAACTTTATGGTGGAGAAAAAAACTGATGTAAAAACTAGAATTATGACGCCAAAAGAAGCAGTAAATAACGGTGCATTAGCACTTTTTGGTGAAAAATATGGAGATGAAGTAAGAGTTTTATCTATGGGCCATGAAAGCGCAAAATATTTTTCAACTGAATTGTGTGGAGGAACACATGTTAAAAATACTGGCAATATAGGAAATTTTAAAATAATAAACCAATCATCAATAGCAGCAGGAGTCAGAAGGGTAGAGGCTTTAAGAGATAAACAGTTACAAAACTACCTCAAAAATAAAGATAAAAAATCTGGTGAGTTTAAAGCAAAGAATGAACAAATTATAAATAACTTAATAGAAAAAATTAAAGCTCTTAAAGAAAAACCTTATTTAAACAAGGAAAAAAATCAAAGCGATATAATTAAGGAACTAAATAAGCAATATGAAAAATTATTAGTTACTTCAATTATAGAAGATAAATCAAAAAATATTATTAATGATATTTCTGTAAACAACATCAAGGTTAGATTTCAAAAAATTAAAGAACTTCCATTTAAAGATTTAAGATCATTGATTGATAGTGGAAAAAAAGAATTAAACAATGGAGTAGTTGTTGTTTATGCAATTAAAGATAATAAAATTGGTTTAGCTGTCGGAGTAACACAAGAGCTTTCAAAAAAAATAGACGCAGTTAATCTTGTTAAGATTGGCTCCGAAATTATTGGAGGAAAAGGGGGTGGAGGTAGAGTAGATTTTGCTCAAGCTGGAGGTTCTATAGTTGAAAAAATAGATGAGTCTTTTGAAAAGATTAAAAGTCTAATTAATTAAGATCTTTTTTAAGTCTACCATCTAATTCATCTAGAAATTGATTGGTTGTCATATATTTATTTGAAGGTCCAATTAATATAGCTAGATCTTTTGTCATTAATCCACCTTCGACTGTATCAATACAAACTTTTTCCAAAGTTGATGAAAAATTGATTAGTTCTTCATTATTATCTAAATCTCCTCTATGTTTTAAACCTCTTGCCCAAGCAAAAATAGAAGCAATAGGATTCGTTGAGGTTTCTTTTCCTTGTTGATGTAATCTATAGTGCCTGGTAACAGTTCCATGTGCAGCTTCTGATTCCATAGTTCTTCCATCTGGCGCAAGAAGAACACTGGTCATTAAGCCTAGAGAACCATAACCTTGAGCTATAGCATCTGATTGAACATCTCCATCGTAATTTTTACAGGCCCAAATATATTTGCCACTCCATTTCATTGCACAGGCAACCATATCATCAATTAATTTATGTTCGTATGTGATCTTATTTTTTTCAAATTTTGATTTAAATTCTTTTTCAAAAATATGAGAAAAAATATCTTTAAATCTTCCATCATAAATTTTTAATATTGTATTTTTAGTCGAAAAATAAACAGGCCATTTTTTAATCAATCCATAGTTAAAACAAGATCTTGCAAAATCTTCTATAGATTTGTCCAAGTTGTACATTGACAAAGCAATTCCTGGACCTGGAAAATTAAATACTTCATATTTTTTTTCATCACTCCCATCTTCTGCAATCCATTTAATTTCCAATTTACCTTTGCCTGGCACCTTAAAGTCGGTTGCTCTGTATTGATCACCAAATGCATGTCTACCAATTATAACTGGATCTGTCCAAGATGGAACAAGCTTTGGAATATTTTTGCAAATTATTGGTTCTCTAAAAACAGTACCTCCAATGATATTTCGAATAGTTCCATTAGGAGAGCGCCACATTTTTTTTAGATTAAATTCTTTAACTCTAGACTCATCTGGTGTTATTGTTGCACATTTAATTCCAACGCCATTTTTTTTTATAGCTTTAGCGCAATCAATTGTGATTTGATCGGAAGTATTATCTCTACTTTTTATGCCTAAATCAAAATACTCTATACCTAAATCTAAATAAGGTAAGATCAGCTTATTTTTGATAAAATCCCATATCACTCTTGTCATTTCATCACCATCTAGCTCAACAATGGGGTTTTTTACCTTAATTTTACTCATATTTGATTATATATCTTAATAATTGAATTATGGAGTTTTATATACATATTAATGAACAATTATCAATTTAAAGATTATGCTGGACAAGATTTTTCCAAAAATTCATTCCGAAGGATATAAATTTTTAGTTATAGTTATTGCACTAACAATCTTTTTGTATTTTTTTAGTAGCTTTTTAGGTCTGTTAGGTTTGTTTTTAAGTGTGTGGGTATATTATTTTTTTAGAGATCCAGAAAGAATATCTATTAATGATGATAATTATTTAGTTAGCCCGGCGGATGGTTTGGTACTTCAAGTTTATGAAACTTTGGGACCAAAAGAATTAGGCTTGGAAAATAAAAAATTTAACAAAGTAAGTATTTTTATGAATGTTTTTGATTGTCACGTAAACAGAACACCATGTGATGGAAAAGTTTCTGAAATAATTTATAAATCTGGGAAATTTATTAATGCTTCACTTGATAAAGCAAGTGAAGATAATGAACGTAATTACTATAAAATTACCAATACTCAAGGAGAAGATGTTATTGTAGTACAAATAGCAGGGTTAATAGCCAGAAGAATAGTTTGTGAAGTATCAAAAGATCAGAATTTAAAACAAGGTGATAGAATTGGAATAATTAGATTTGGAAGTAGAGCGGATATTTATTTTGAAAATTATATTCCTCTAGTCAAAGTTAATCAAAAAACAATAGCCGGAGAAACATTATTAGCGAAAAGGTAGTATATGGAACAGCCAAAAAACAATTTTAAGATTGTATCTGATAGAAAAGCAAGAATGATATTGCCAAACATGCTTACTTTAATTGGAGTTTGTATTGGTCTTAGCTCAATTAAATTTGCTTTAGATAAAAAATTTGAACTTGCGATAATTGCAATTGTTTTTGCTGCTTTAATTGATGGTCTAGATGGTAGAATAGCCAGACTAATAAAAGGCACATCGAAAGTGGGAAAAGAACTAGATTCATTAACCGATGTTATAAGTTTTGGTGTAGCACCGTCTTTTATAATGTATTTTTGGTCATTAAATAATTTAGGAAAATTTGGATGGTTACTTTGTTTAATCTATGTAGTGTGTGTAGCTTTAAGACTTGCTAGATTTAATGTTTCTTCTAATGAAGAGCCTTCTTGGAGAGATAATTTTTTTGAAGGTGTTCCGTCACCAGCAGGTGGAATTCTTGTGTTAATGCCATTAATATTTAGTTTAAGTGGATTTGATTTCTTGATTATAAGCTATAATGTTTTAGTTCCAGTTTTTTTTATTTCAGTTTCATTTTTATTGATAAGCAAGCTTCCAACTTATTCATTAAAAAAAATTATAATACCTCGCAGTATGACAGTATTTTTGTTATTTGGTATAGTTTTATTTTTTGGCCTATTATTGATTTACCCATTTAAAGTTATTACCATAAGTGGATTTATTTATTTAAGCTTGATTCCAATAAGCTTTTTACATTATCGAAAAATTAATAAACAAAAAAATATCAAGCAAGTCAAAAATGACGATGATGAACCCGAAGATATATTGTAGATGAAAAAAAATGCAATTGTTTCTTTAGCAGATTCAAATTATTTTGAATTATTAAATGAATTAGTAGACTCAATAATTAGATTTGAAAAAAGCAAGAATGTAGCAATCTGCATTTTAGATGCTGGCTTAACTGAAGATCAAAAATCATTATTAACAAAAAAAGTAGATGAAATTAAATCAGCGGAATGGGATATAGATATTCCAACATTTAAAGTTATAGGAAAAGAATGGTTAAAAAGTCAAGTTTCAAGAGCATTTTTACCGCGATATTTCCCCAACTATGAAAAATATTTGTGGATTGATTGTGATGCATGGGTCAACGACTGGAGTTCAGTTGAATTATATTTTGAAGCTTGTAATAAAGGAAAACTTGGCATTACTCAAACATTAGGACCAGGTTATAAGATCACGTCTAAAGTTAAATGGTTATTTGGAAAATTTGCTATAATTAAATCTCAAAATTTTAAACATGCAATTAGTTCTAAAATAGATTTAAATAAAGCTAGAAAGCTAGCTTTTGCTCCACATATTAATATTGGTGTTTTTTCATTAGAACATGACTCGCCAGGATGGAATTCATGGCAAAAAAATCTTCAACAAACATTAAAATCTGGAAAGATTTTTGGTTCAGAAGGTCTTGCAATTAATATGAGTGTTTATATTGACAATATTGATACAGAATTTTTACCATTAAATTGCAATTGGATAGCAAGCAACCTTCTTCCTAAATATGATGAAAACCTACAAACATTTGTTGAACCTTATCTTCCTAATTATAAAATAGGCATTATGCACTTAGCAGCTGGCATATGGGATGGCGATAAAGATATGAGATTAAATAAAGATGTAAAGATTAATGTAAAAACATTACAAAACAATATACAATCCAAAAGTCTTAGATTTAGAAACTAATTGAAGAAAAATAAAATTTCAAAAAACTGGATCAATAAACAAAAAAGAGATATTTACATTAGGCAAGCAAAGATTGCTGGATATAGATCTAGAGCAGCGTATAAATTAATTGAAATTGATGAGAAGTTCAAAATTTTTAGAAATGGAATTTCGATAATTGATCTTGGCGCAGCTCCTGGAAGTTGGTCACAATATGCGTCAAAGAAAATCAAAAATGGTAAAATTGTATCTATAGATTTAAAAGATATGGAAAAGATTGATAATATTGTGCAGATTAAAGGAGATTTTACAGAAAAAAAAAATCAGTCCAAAATAAAAGACGTATTCAAATGTAAGGTGGATGTTGTTTTGTCAGATATGGCAGCAAACACTACGGGAATCAAAAATATGGATTCAATTTACATAAGTGAACTATGCGAGGAAGCGATGTTGTTTTCTAGAGAAATGTTAAATAATAATGGAAAATTTGTATCAAAAATTTTTATGGGGTCTACATTTAACGAAATAGTCTCCAAAGCAAAATTAATTTTTAAAGAAATTAAAGTTTTTAAACCAAAGTCTAGTCGAAAAAACTCTAAAGAAAGTTTTATTATCTGTAAAAATTTGAGATAGAGACTTTAAATTTAGTGTGAATCATATATAAATGATCATGGATCCTATAAAAGAAGCACTTACCTTCGATGATGTAACGCTAGCTCCCAAGTATTCTGAAATATTACCTTCAGAAGTAAACACTGAGACAAAATTATCTAAAAATTTATCATTAAAAATACCTTTAATATCATCAGCAATGGATACTGTTACAGAAGCAAAGATGGCTATAGCAATGGCTAGAGCAGGCGGCATCGGAGTAATCCATAGAAATTTAAATATTAAAAAACAGATTACTGAAATTAAAAAAGTAAAAGAAAAAAAATTATTAGTTGGTGCTGCGGTAGGTGCAGGGGCGCAAGAATTAAAAAGAGCAGAAGCTATTTTAAAAGAAAAAGTTGATTTAATTGTTGTTGATACTGCTCATGGTCATAGCAAGAAAGTTGGTGAAATAATTAAAAAAATAATAAAAAAAAAAACAAACAAAACAACGTTATGTGCTGGAAATATAGCGACATTAGAGGCAGCTAAATTTTTAATTAGATTAGGTGTAGATATAATTAAAGTTGGTATTGGTCCAGGTTCAATTTGCACAACAAGACTGGTTGCTGGAATTGGCGTTCCTCAGTTAAGTGCAATTTTAGAAGTTAAAAAAGGTGTTAAAAATAGAAAAGTTAAAATAATTTCAGACGGTGGAATAAAATTTTCAGGAGATATCGCAAAAGCACTAGCTGCTGGCGCTGATGCTGTAATGATAGGTTCTTTGTTTGCAGGAACATTGGAAGCTCCTGGAAAATTGATTAAAAAAAATGGGAAATTTTATAAAAATTTTAGGGGGATGGGATCAGTTGGAGCAATGAATAAAGGTTCGGCTGATCGTTATTTTCAAAAAAAACAAAATGATATATCCAAATACGTCCCAGAAGGCGTAGAAGGGTTAGTAAAATTTAAAGGAAATGTTAACAAAATTATTTATAAACTAATTGGTGGTTTAAAGTCATCAATGGGTTATTTGGGATCTAAAAATGTGATTAATTTAAGAAATAAACCTAATTTTGTAAAAATCACAAAAGCCGGATTTTATGAAAGTATGGTACATAATATTGATGAAATTAAAAAAGATAGCAAATATTAATGTTTAATAAATTAAAACTAATTCTAGGTATTATTTTATTTTTAAATTTTTTTAATTTAGCAATAGCAAAGGAAAATTTTTTTAATGATGCTAAAAATAAATTTGATGCAAAAAAATTAGAAGAATCAAAATTTTTGTTTCAAAGAAATATTGTATTTAATCCTAAAGATGCACAATCATATCTATACTTAGCAAAAATTTATAATTCTGAAGAAAATGAAAAAGAAGAAGAAAAAAATTTAAAAACTGCATTACTGTTACAACCAGATAATGAAGAAGCAATGTATATGCTGATTAATATTGAGTTGAAGAAATCAAATTATTCTGAAGTTAAAAGCTTAATTAAAGATTTTACTATTATCTGTTCAAAATTATGTGAAAAAACAAAAGCTATCAATAAGAATTTAAAAAATATCGAGCCTAAAAATGAGTCTAAACAATAATTTGAAAAAAATTTTAATTATTGATTTTGGTTCTCAATTTACTCAACTCATAGCTAGAAGAATTAGAGAACTTGGAGTTTTTTCTGAAATTGTGAGTCATAAAAAAATAAATAGTTTAAAGGTGTTTAACAATGTAATAGGAATAATTTTATCTGGAGGACCGCTAAATGTTTATAATAGTTATAAATTTAGATTTAATAGAAAAGTTCTTTTCTTAAATATACCTATCTTAGGAATATGTTTTGGTCATCAAATTATTTCTAAAGAGCTAGGTGGAAGGGTTAAAAAATCTAAATTTAGAGAATTTGGATTGGCAGAAATTAAAAAAGTTAATAATAGTTTATTAATTAAGAATTTTTTTAATAATAAGAACACTAATAATGTTTGGATGAGTCATGCCGATCATGTATCTAAATTGCCAAAAGGTTTCAAAGTAGTTGCATCTAGTAAAAATTCTAAATTTGCAATTATTGAAAATAATAAAAAAAAATACTATGGAGTTCAATTTCATCCTGAAGTTACACATACTAATAAGGGCAAAATTCTTTTAAAGAATTTTTTATTTTCCATATGTAAAGTCAAAAAAAATTGGTTAATAAAACATCAAAAGTTAAAATTGATTAAAGATGTTAAAAAACAAATAGGTGACAATAAAGTTATATGCGCCTTATCTGGTGGTGTAGATAGTAGCGTTGTTGCACAACTATTGAGCAAAGCTATTGGTAAAAATCTTACGTGTATTTTTGTAAACACCGGCCTTCTTAGAAAAAATGAAGAAAATCAAGTAGTCAGCACATTTAAAAGAAAACTAAAAATTAATTTAATTTATGTAAACGCAGAAAAAGAATTTATTCACAGACTAATCAATGTTTCTGATCCTGAAAAGAAAAGAAAAATCATTGGAAATTTATTTGTTGAAATATTTGAAAGATATGCAAATAAAATGAAAAATATCAAATTTTTAGCTCAAGGAACCTTATATCCAGATTTAATTGAGAGCAAATCAGTGACTGGAAGTCAAACATCAAAAATAAAATCACATCATAATGTAGGTGGTTTACCAAAAAAAATGAAACTAGAATTAGTTGAGCCACTAAAATATTTATTTAAGGATGAGGTCAGGAAACTTGGATTAGAGCTAAAATTATCAAAGGAAATAATTTCTAGACACCCTTTTCCTGGTCCTGGTTTAGCAATAAGAATGCCAGGTATTATAACTAAGGAAAAGATAAATATCTTAAAAGAAGCGGATTATTATTTTATTAAACACTTACATAAATATAATCTTTACCATAAAATTTGGCAGGCTTATGCCTCTTTACTACCTGTTAAAACTGTTGGAGTAATGGGAGACAATAGAACCTACGAGCATATATGTCTTTTAAGAGCAATTACTTCTGAGGATGGAATGACTGCTGATTTTTTTAATTTTAATAAAAAATTTTTGCAATCCATTTCTAATAAAATTATAAATAATATTAAAGGAATTAATAGAGTAGTTTATGATGTAACATCGAAACCACCAAGTACAATTGAGTTAGAATAAAATGCTTTCGCCAAAAATAAAAAAAATTGTAAAAAAAAAGAATAAACAAAAAATAATTTGCCTTACTGCATATTCAAAAAATGTAGCAGAAATTTTAGATAATCATTGCGATGTTGTTTTAGTTGGAGATTCGTTAGGTTCAGTTCTTTATAATTATGATACAACGAGAAAAGTTTCTTTAAGCACAATGATTGAACATTCTAAAAGTGTAAAGAAAGGAATTAAGAAAAGTCTTATGGTTGTTGATATGCCATATCAAACTTATAGAAATCCTAGAGAAGCACTTAAAAATGCAAAAAAAATTATTTCTAAAACAGGATGTGATGCGGTCAAATTAGAAGGTGGAAAAAAAATAATAAAAATTATAAAGTATTTAATTAAAAATAAAGTTCAAGTTATGGGACATATAGGTCTTCTTCCTCAATCACAAAAAGGAAAATTTAGATTTAAAGGACAAAACATAATAGAAAAAAATAAAATTTTTAACGATGCTAAAATACTTTCTTCTTCAGGCGTTTTTGCAATAGTACTAGAATGTGTTGAAAAATCTTTAGCAAAACAAATTACAAACTCAATAAAAGTACCGACCATAGGTATTGGTGCTTCTGCTTATTGCGATGGTCAAGTTTTAGTCACTGATGATTTATTAGGACTAAATCCTACCAACTACAGATTTGTAAAAAAATACGCAAATCTAAGAAGAATTATTGATCAATCTGCAAGATTATTTAAGCAAGAAGTTATGAAAAAATCTTTTCCAAAAAGAAAAAATAGTTATTAAGTTTAAAAGTAATTTTTAAAAGTTTCGTTTATGTGTAGAACTCCATAATCATCTAAACCACCAATTATTAATTGTATAGCAACTATAAGAATAACAATAAGCCCTACATAACCTATCCATTTATTTTTTTGTATAAATTCTGCAAAATATGTAGCGATAGCTCCGATTAAAATAACAGATAAAAATAAACCAAAGATCATCAATCCAAAGTTGTCTTTAGCAGCTCCCACAACTCCAATAACATTATCAAAGCTTAAAGTTATATCTGCAAAAATTACTTTGTACATGCTTTGTAAAAATGAAGGTTCTTTTGATGCTCTGGTTGGAGATTTGATTTTCCTTTTTTTTCCAAATAAATCTTGTTGAAGATCATGCACAATCCAAACTAATAACGCTCCACCAACAATCTTGATTATTGGAAATTCAAATAAATAAGTTGCAGAAAGAGCAAAAATAATTCTAAAAATAAATGCTGCAAACACACCATACATAATTATTTGTTTTCTATTTTTTGGTGCAAAATTTGCAGCAATAAGGCCGATAATTATAGCATTGTCAGCAGCCATAATTATATCAATGAAAATAATTTGTGTAAATATTATAGATTGTTCAAGCACTATTTTAATTTTTTATACAATATAATGATTAAAATTAAAATTCAATAAATGCTTGACCCAAAACTAATACAGCACTTACAAAACACACTATTAGTATAAGTTTTTTTAAATTAATATTTACATAATTTTTTACGATAGTTTGTCTTCCTAATATTAAACCAGCTACAACTCCTGGAGCTAATAACAAACATCTCATTACTTCTCTAATAGTTATTAAAT
>LWDU01000748.1_pt1 | contig 12220 bp, 14 predicted proteins | sample 727161 | NCBI WGS metagenome assembly LWDU01 (sample SAMN04566230, study PRJNA314399) | hydrothermal vent metagenome | isolation source: deep sea hydrothermal plume seawater | place: Mexico: Gulf of California, Guaymas Basin | collected 2004-07-11 | reverse complement strand
AGTGGGGTACGGGTGGTGGAATTTTAGAACCTGCTTCTTCAGCAACAGGTGATGTTCTTTATTATAACGGAACAAATTATGTAAGATTAGCAAAGGCATCTGATGGTGATTTACTAACACTTGCTAGTGGTCTTCCAGCTTGGGTAGCAACATCAACTAGTGGTATAGGACTTTTAGATGGAACAAATACATGGACTAAAGGACAGCGGGGAGAAATTACTCCTCTTGTAGATGCTGCAAATATTGCAACTGATTTTAATGATTCTAATCATTTTTCAGTAACATTAACTGCTAACAGAATTTTAGATAATCCAACCAATCTTTCACCCGGTCAATCGGGATCAATTTTTATTACTCAAGATGTAACAGGAGGACAAACACTTTCCTATGGTACTTATTGGATGTGGGCAGGCGGAGGAGCACCTAGTTTAAGTACAGGCGCTTTACTTGTTGATCGCTTAGATTATATTGTTATGTCAACTAGTTCAATTCATGGGGTTTTATCATTAGAAATTAAAGTGTAATTATGAGTGTATTAAATTCTGAATCAATTTTAGCTGGTTCTTCGGGAGGAGGTTCTGATTGTGGTGATCCTGCTATGGGTCCAACCTCTGGGCCAAGTTGGGGTCCTCGGGGTCTTGCGATGGGTGGAGGAACAGGTCAGGCAAGAACAAATTATATAGGATATTTCGATCATAGTACTTCTAGTAGTTTAGCAAGCTGGGGTGCTACTATTATATCTGGAAATGGTGGTGGTAATGGCGGTGTTTCAAATGGAACGAGAGGAATTTATGGTGCCCGTGTAGGTGATCCTCCTTGGACAACTTTTCCTACTTTAGAATATGTTACTATTGCAACAACTGGAACAGTTACTGCGTTTGGAACGGGTTATTCAGCTGAAGGACATCATGGTTCTCAAGGTGCAAGTAATGGTACAGTTGGGATATGGAACAATCCTTTAAATAAAGTTGATTATGTTACTATAGCTACAACGTCAAACGCTCTGGCATGGGGAACAAATATTTTTGGTACTAACAACGCGTCCGGACCTTTAATGTCAAATAATATTAGGGCAATACACGGAGCAACAACTGGTTATACAAATACCACTATTGAGTTTGTAACAATTTGTACTCCAGCGACTGCATTATCTTTTGGTAATATGTCAACTGGAAGAAATAATGGTAATTCTGTTGCTAATGATAGTATAGGAATGTTCATTGCCGGTACAACTGGTTTTGATTGTCATGGCGGTGGCAATCCATGGAAATCAAATGTTATAGATAAGATTACACCGATGACTGCGGGTAATGCACAATCCCATGGTAATTTAATTACTGGTGTATCTAGTTTTGGAGTTTCAACTAATGGAACATACGCTGTAAAAATCGCAGGTAATACAGAAAATTCTTGTGATTGTAATTGTAATACAGCTTCAATGGAACAATGGTCAATGGCTAACGGCGGAACAGCATCTGCGTTTGGTTCATATGCTCCACAGATAGCAAATGGTACTGGTTCTTTTTCGGGGAGTACTTAATAATATTATTATAAATAATGATAGAGAGGTTTAATGGATAAAAATAATGAATTGACAATTTCTGAATCTGTTATAAGTGGTTTGATGCCTAGTCATAGTCTTGGTAAAGAAGCAGTTAAAAAGATTTGTGATAGATTACCAGATTTATATAAAGGTACATTAGCAGTCGGTAGGCAAAATAGTCAGACAACATCTACATTACAAACAATGACCATGTTGTCGGACAGTCCATACAGACAGCTTAAACAATGTTTAGTACAAATTGAAACAAAACGAAACGCTTTACTTGAGTTACATTTTAAAACTAAAAAACAAAAAATTGAAATAGAGAGATGGGAAGAAAGCGATGATAAACTAGATCATGTAAAAGCAGAGGAAACTAGATGTGCAATAATTAATATGCAATCAGCTGCAGAGAATACAATGAAAGAGATTGGAATATATCAAGATATATACGATCAAATTTGTGAATCACATAATATACCAAAAGATTGGGATGAAGAAGATTTTGAAAAGACAGAAATTCATCATGCAATACGAATGGGGTTCAGACAGGCGATACAAAATTTGTTGTCCTCTAATATGATTGCTATATCGACTGCTGAGTATTGGGAACAATTTGGTATTCACCCAATGATAGGTGAAAGATTGACACGACAATATATGGATAGTATAAAAAAAGAATTAGATGAAGATAATTTTCCAAGCGTTCAAAGTATGCATAATTTTTTAGATAGTATGGTAGAAACATTTCAAAACGAACATAAGCATACGCTGAAACGTATTGGTGTTGATGCAATTATTAATCATCAATATATTTATAAAAAGAAAGAAAAGGGGAAATAATAATTATGTGGGCCTTAATAAAAAATAATAAAGTGGATAAAATTTTTTCTAATCCCGAACCCTTTATTGATGATTCTGGTATTCAACATCCTAAGGATATTTTTACGAAATGGTCATCAGTTGAATTAAAGAATATTGATCTGTTGCCTTATACAGAAGCAGAATATGATATACGATATTATAATAAAACATCAGTTACTTATGTAGTTAGTGAGAATGATGTAGAAGGAACACCTGTTATTGAAGAAAAGGATCTTGCTCTTTTGAAAGAGGAAATGTTAATTGCTGTATTTCAAAGAGTAGAAGAACTTTTAAACAAATATGATTGGATGACAAATCGTGAAGTTGAAGGTGGTACTCCTATGCCAGATAATATTAAAACTTATCGTGCTAATTTGAGAGCAGAAAATAATACAAAAGAAATTGAAATTAATAGTATAACAACTATGGATGATTTCATTGCTTACGACATAACATATAAAACTGTTATTTAACAAGGAGATAAGAGATGGTAATGGATGTAATTAAATGACAGATAAAATACCAGTAAAAGCAATTTATACAGGAACAGATGTAACCTCACTAGGTGAATTAGCCAGCGGTGNNNNGTGCATGGGAATGGGTTGAAACAATACAACCCGCTGCGGGCCTAGGCAATAATGCTCGTATATGGTTATGTAATCAAAATATTGCATTAGGATATGATTATTTAGTAACTTGGGAGGACATCAAAGCTACTGGAGATGCTCCACTTGTTATGAGATTGGGATTTGGATCTGGGACACCTTCAGAACATTCTTCCAATTATGCGGGTACAGGATTTTATGCTTACGGCTCAACTGCCGGGGCGCAAGCAGAAGCTACAGATGAAATTCATTTGCATCGCCAAAATCAAAATGGTGGTGGGGATGTCAATGATGTTAAATTTGGAGAGATGTTAATATATAATCCAGCAGGTAACTATCCAACTTGGATGCATGGGATAGGCGGTGAGTATAACGGGTCTCTCTTTTATACTACTTTGAACTCATGTATTCATGACCAGTCTTCACCAATTACAGGATTTGGAGTGCAAATTTCTGGATGGACTTTTTCCCATAACGGAAATTTTATAACATATAGGAGGAAAAAGTCATGACTAAATTAGTTAATCCAGAAGATGCAGTTGGTAATTATTCTCAAGTTCCAGTTTATGTTGATCCAGATGCTCCTGCAGGTAGTAAAGTAATAGCAGTTGATGGAGATACCGGAGAGGCTTTGGCAAAGGCAATTCCTTTTACAGCAGAACAAAATACAAGAGATCAAGCATATAAAGATGGTGCTCCTCTAAGACAGATGATTATGATTAGAGAACATAGAAATAATTTATTGTCAGCTACAGATTGGATGGCAAATTCAGATGTAACAATGTCAGATGTATGGAAAACTTATCGTCAAGAATTAAGAGATGTGCCGGCAAGTAATACGGTTTTTGAAAATGTAACTTGGCCAACTAAACCAGAGTAAGGAGATAAGAGATGGCAGTTGTAATTAACGGATCCGGCACAGTAACAGGTGCTACTTTAAATTGGATAAACCTAGGTACTGATTCTATTGTTGAAGGTGATATTGCAACAGATGCAGTTACGGCTGCTGAAATAAAGGATAGTGCTGTTGTTACAGCAAAGTTAGCTAATAATGCTGTTACAGGTGGAAAAATAGATGTTGGTGGATCAATAGTTAAAGGGGATGTTTTTTATGCTAGTGGTGTAAATGCATTGGCAAAGTTAGCAAAGGGTACTCAAGGACAAGTATTAACAATGGGTGCCAATAATATACCAGAATGGTCTACTCCTGCTATTGATATTGGTCAATGGCAATGGGTTGAAACTTATACTCCGACAGGTAATGAGGTAGGAAAATATATTTATATGCTTCAAAATAATGTTGACTTAGGATATGATTATATGCTTACATGGAGAGATATTCGACAAGGTAGTGACTTGCATCTCAAGATGAATATTATGACAGGAACTACTCCTGCAGCACTTGTTTCTACTTATACAGGAACAACTCATTTTGCATACAATACAACTCATACAGCTATTCGTGAGATTACATCCTATATAAGTTTATCACAAACTAATACATTTACAGGTGCTGATCTCGGTGATGCTCATTTTGGAGAGCTCACTTTTCTTGAGCCTGCAAGACCATATCAAAAAGCAATGTTTGGTTCTAGTGGTCAACGTAATGCAGGAGAAGTTTATACTACTCATCATCATTGTTGGAGTACAGATGTAACACCAATGACAGGAATACGCATTGGTGATGGTACTAATAATTTTTATGCGCCTGAGCTTCATCTTGGTGGTACAAATAGTCCAAAATTTATTATCTATCGAAGAAAAATTAGTTAATTAAACTGTATAAATATAAGAAAGAAACATTGGAGATAAACGAATGCCACAAATAGATTTAGATGGACTCAATTCACGATTATATATTAATGAATTGCGTAGCCAATCTACTTCAACTATTATAGTACCGAGTTCTACAAAGTTGGAAGGTAATGTTACTGTAGCTGCAGGACACAGTATAACTGTTGCAGATGCTACTGGATTAAATGTTGGAGGAGCTCAACTTAAAGCTGGCGGAGTAAAGTCGTGGGAAAATAAAAGTGCTCATTTTACAGCAGAACCCGGAAAGTCATATTTTGTTGATACAACTAGTGCTGTAATTAATGCAACATTACCAGCCAGTCCTAATTATGGAGATACAGTTATTTTTCTAGATATGGCAGGAACTTTTGATACAAATGTTTGCTGTGTGTTAGGTAATGGGGAAAAAATACAGAGAGTTGCAAGTCAAAATGTGGATCTTGATGCAGAAGATGCTTATGTAGAATTTATTTATAGTGGTGGAACAAACGGATGGTTGATTGGTACTCATACTACCGTATAATTTAAAAGGAAAAATTAAATGGCATATATAGGTCGAGGAATACAATGGGGTGAATTTGCGAAACAGCGAATTGGAATAGCTGGTGGTACTGCACCTCTTTTTAATGGATTAGAAAAGACTTGGGTATTAGATTTTACATCAAATCAAAATAGTTTGTTGGTTGTACTTGGTGGACAAATTCAAGAACCAGGTATTGATTTTACTTGTCCAGTAGGAAGTAATGAACTCACTTTTATAACAGCACCAGCAGCAGCAGCAATATGTTATGTAATTTTTCTTGGACAAGAATTAACTAGTATGTCTAATCCGTCAATGGCAGATTTACAAGCAGCAATTGATATATCAGAAACAAATATAACCGCGTCAACAGTTGATGAAGCTATTGCATATTCATTGGCCTTAGGATCATTATAGGATAATAAAGGAGAAGTAAATGGCAAACACATTTAAATTAAAAACGAGTTCAGGAGCTGCTACACCTGCAGGAACTGCAATAACTCTGTTGACAGCAACTGCAAGAACTGTACTAGTTGGTTTGTCAATAGCAAATCTTATTACAAATAGTATTACTATTCATATACAAATGGAAAGTACTACGACAGGAAATACACCTTCTGTTTATATTGGAAAAAATTTACCGATACCTTCTGGGAGTGCATTAAATGCTTTAACAGGAAAAATTATTATGGAAGTTAATGATGTTTTAAAAATAACAGCTAGTGCTGATAATGCAGTCGATCTTACTCTTAGTTATATGGAGATTACCTGATGGCGTTGGATAAACTAGATATTGCAATGCTCGAAGATGTTGGGACTGGTGCTAATCAATTAGTCCAGTTAGATGGTTCTGCTAAACTACCTGCATTAGATGCAAGTAATTTAACTAACCTCAATACTTCCGAACTCTCTGGTGGTTTACCTCCCGGTGATGGATCTGCATTTACTAATATCACAGCAGGAAATATTAATGGAATAATTCCTGATGCTTCTTTTCCCACAATCTTACCTGCACGTAATGCACAAGCATTAACAGATATTAATGCAGCAAATATTTCAGGGACATTACCAGCAACTATTAATTTAGCTGGTGTTGGGTCTGCAATTACTGCTTTAACTGCTGGTAATATTGTCGGGTCACTACCCATAATTGATGGAAATGCTTTAACAAATCTTAATGCAGATAATCTTGGAACAGGTATATTACCAGATGCAAGATTTCCAGCATTGTTACCGGGAGTTGATGGAAGCCAACTACAAAATGTACCCGCATTGCTTGTTGGTGATGGTTCTGCATTAACACTTTTAAATGGGAGTGCAATTGCAACAGGTACCGTAGATAGTGCTAGATTAGATACAGGTGTAACAGCAGGTAATGTAATAATGGTTGCGGCGGGAGACAAATTACCACAAATTGATGGAAGTGATTTAATTAATGTACCCGCATTACTTGTTGGTGATGGTTCTGCATTAACACTTTTAAATGGGAGTGCAATTGCATCAGGTACTCTTGATGGGGCTAGATTCCCTACAAATTTACCTGCTGTTGATGGAAGTGCCTTAACTAATTTAACTGCTACTAATCTGACTGGATCAATACCATTATCAAATTTAGTTGTTAAACAAGTTCTCAGTTATACTAAAGCAAATGCATTTGATACTACTTCAGATACTTTTGTTGATGTAACTGATATGGAAATAAGTGTTACTACTACACAGATTAATAGTAGACTTCTTATTTTTGGACATCTTGCTTTAAGTGCTACTTCAAATTATAGTTGGGGTGGTTGGCATGTTAGGCTAACGAGAGATGGTACTGTAATGACTGTAGGAACTGATCTTACACAGCCTCCTAATGAAAGCAATCCCACCAGTGGAACAGCTAATGATGAATACGGTGTTATGGGTGGTCTTACAAGAAGTGATCCACTTCATGCAACACATCCTGCACCATTCCAAGAAGTTGATAGTCCTCAGGTTGCTGCTGGTACTACCTTAGTTTATAAAGTACAATTAGCAGCAACGCATTTGTTTACAGGTTCACTTTGTACAGTTTATGTTAATAGATCAGCCTCACCGGGTGCTGTAAATGGTTCGGGTGTTGGTGTATCAACTATTACAGTTTTGGAGGTAGCGGCATAATGAGAAGTTTAGCTATTAGAAAAGCACATACTGATGTTGTGACTATTGATGACGGGATTACAGCATTTGATAAAGATGGTAATATAGTTACGCTAGATGAAGATAAAATTACAATAGAGCTTGATAAATTAACAGCAGAATATGCTGCTACTGAATATCAGAGAAAAAGAATTTTTGAATATCCAAGAGTTGAAGATCAGTTAGATATGTTATGGCATGCGATGGATGATGGTACTTTAACAAAAGTAGATGCCTTTTATGATGCCAATAAAGTCGTAAAAGATAAATATCCAAAGGGAAATTAAAATGAGAACAGGTCATTATTTAGGTTACGAACCAAGTCAGGGTGATGCTATAATTGATACGTTTGTTTGTGATGGTATTACTGATATCTATACGTTAAGACAGGAACCAGCAAATCTTGATACTTTAGAAGTTTCAGTTGGTGGGTTAATGCAAAGTGATGTTGCATATACTATATTAACTTCCAATGGTGGTCGTGATATACAGGTACCGGGTGTTGCTGTAGATACAAAAATAATTGTAAGACAGCACGGTGAAAGATATGCCGTTGGAACTGTTTCATCTAATTCGATACTTACAAATCAAATTAAAGACGATCAAATTACAACCCCTAAAATTCTTGATGCTAATGTAACAGATGATAAAATAGATACAATGACTGCTAGTAAACTTACTGGTCCGTATCCTCCTCTTGATGGGTATTCTATAGATCGCGGTCAATATGGTAAATGGCAACCAACCCTAACAACACATGGAACTGTTGAATCTGGTAAATCTTATTTTGTAGATACATCGGGTATTACATACTTAACAGGATATCAAGATTCAAGTGGTACTACGGAACAAGCTATAGATGAGAGTTTTCAAGCACACACAGTTCATTGGTGGGATGCTGGTGCTTTAACAAATGATGATCCTCCTGCTACAATGATTGATACTGTAAATTATAAAGTAGGTGCTAAGTCAATGTATTTTGATAATGCACTTTCGCAAAATATTCAATTTGCAGAATATGGTTTTGACCATATAGATTGGACTTTTGGAACTGATCCTTTTACAATTGAAATGTGGATACGACCAAATCGTTTTGACAATAAAGGTATTATTGGATTTGCAGGTCATAGTATGGAATTGAGATTGGACATGGATGCTGCTGATACAGATGTAGGACATCTTGTATGGCAAAGTAATGTTGGGACTTATCATCAATCTACCGCAACGGCAGGCACTAATCAATTAGTTCGTGGCCAAGAAGGGCAAACGCATGGTATTATAAAAAAAGATGAATGGGCTCATGTAGCTGTTACTAGAAATGAAAATAATGGTATGACAATGTGGGTTAATGGTATTAATGCATATACCAGCTGGAATATGGGAAAGCACCCCACCCAAGATGATGCATACGGTCATTACCAAATGAATACTTTTAGTGCTGCTGATGTTTTAAGACCAGCAGGAACATATACTAATGTAACGGGTACAAGTGATGGAACATCAACCGGAAACCCATCTGGTGGTAATAATGATGGTATACTACCAACAGTAGGAACATTTGATATTAAGGTTAACAGTTCAGGTGCTATTACAAATGTATATGTTATAACACCTGGTCGAGGACATAGAGTTGACGATACAATTACAATTTTAGATTCAGCATTAGGTGGTGGTGGTGCGGCAAACTTTACAATGGATGTGCAATATTTTACTCCGATAGCAGGTTCTGGAAATATAGCAGTTGATAATACTGCTTATACAACTGGTGGTGGTGGTTTTGTAATTGGTAATGATTCAAGTAATAATTATTTTAAAGGTAATATAGATCATGTTCGTATTTCAAAAGTTGCAAGGTATGGGGGAACACGGTCTGATGGAAACGATAGTACAGTAAATTTTACACCACCAACAGAACCTTGGAAACCAGATGCAGATACGCTGTTAATACTTAATGTAGATGATGCACGATTACCAGTAGTGGTTGGTATTGACCATAGTACTGGTGGAACAAATGGTAAGATAGGTGCTCCAGTACTTGATTCGGATATAACAAAGTTTGGATTAAGTTCTATGGCGTTTGGTGGGGCGGTGGCCACCGGAGTTACCACTACTGGGGCAGGAGGAGATTTTATAAAACAAGCTATGTCCGACAAGTGGAATTTTGGTACAGGAGATTTTACTGTAGAGTCATGGATTTATAAAACTGAAAATCAGGATCAACCAATTGTAGGTACTACTACTGCAACAATAGCACCGGGGAACGGAAGTTGTTGGAGAATGAAAACTGGTACTATTAATACAACACATGCTAATTTAAAATTTGGGCACGGTGGGACTGATGATATTACTAGTCATACCGATCATAATTTTACTTTACATGAATGGCATCATGTAGCTGCTGTTAGAGAAAGTGGGACGTTATCTCTATATATAGATGGTGTAGCTGCACAAACTCCGGTTGCTAATACAACTGATTATAATCAACGTAACGAATTATGGGTTGGTGCAGTATATGATTTATTGACAACTAGTATGTATACTGGTTATATTGATGAAGTAAGAATTAGTAATGTTGCAAGATATTCGGGAGCGACTTTTTCATTACCTACTGAAGCTCATGTTGCTGATTCCAATACATTGACTTTAATCCGTATGGAATCAAATCAATTAAATATAACTTTACCTCCTTCCCCATCAGCTAGTGATACAATTAATATTTGGGATGTTGGAGGTCAATGTGGAACTAATCCTGTTCATCTTTTAAGAAATGGGAATAAGATTAATTCTTTAGAAGATATTATAGCTCTTGATAGTAATAGTTTCTTTTCTACTTTAGTTTATAGTGGTGCAACGAGAGGGTGGTTAATAGTTCCTAGGTAAATTATAATATTTTATATGAAGGGGTGAAATGAAGATTAAAAATATATGTATTGTTGGTGGTGGTAGTTCAGGATGGATGACAGCGGCGGCTCTTACAAAGTTGTTACCACAAATGAATGTTACACTTATTGAATCGAAAAATATAAATACGGTAGGTGTTGGAGAATCTACACTAACTTATCTTAATGTTTTTTTAAAGTTACTTGATCTTAAAGATGAAGATTGGATGTCGTCTTGTAATGCGACATATAAAACATCAATCAAGTTTACAGACTTTGCAGGTAAGGGAAAAAATTATCATTATCCATTTGGCGCAAGAGATTTTTCAGATGCGGGTAGTATAGCAACTTGGTATTATTGGAAACTGTTAGATCCTAGTATAGATAATTATAGTTTTGCAGAATATTACCATCCTGTCATTACTATGAGTGACCAAAATAAAATGACATCTAATGAGGATGGTGCGGTAAGAGCATTTGATTTTCACAATGCTACTGCATATCATATGGATGCAACAAAATTTGGTCAGTATTTAAAAGAGAAAATTGCTTTACCAAATGGATTAAATTATATTACTGATGATGTAGTTAAAGTTAATCAAAATGAAGATGGGTCAGTTAAAAGTTTATCAACTGGTGAGAACGGTGATTTAGAAGCAGATTTATTTGTAGACTGTACTGGATTCAAAGCTTTATTATTAAATGAAACATTGAAGGTTCCATTTATTTCTTTTAGTGATAGTCTTATAAATGATAAAGCAATAGCAACAAAACTTCCATATATTGATCCTGATAAGGAAATGGAATGTGTTACAAATTGTACTGCAATCGAAAGTGGTTGGGTTTGGAATATACCATTGTTCAATCGAATAGGAACAGGGTATGTATATTCTAGTAAATTTGAAACACCAGAATCAGCAGAGAAACAATTTAGACATCACCTAGCTGGCGGTAATGGTAACATGGTTATTGGTGATAAAGAAAGAGTTGATAAAGCAGAATTTAGACATATTGATATTCGACACGGAACATATGAAACATCTTGGAAACATAATGTTGTAGGGGTTGGACTTTCAAGTGGATTTATTGAACCACTAGAGTCTACGGGTTTATTGTTAACGCATGAAAATATTATATTCTTATTAAGAACATTAATCCGTAAAGATGGTCAGGTAAATAAATTTGATAGAGATATATGGAATTACTCCGTGAGAGAAAAAGTTGAAAACATGAGAGAATTTGTTGCTCAACATTATGCTTTATCATCAAGACATGATACACCCTATTGGAAGCATGTTACAGAAGAAATGAGTTATGATTTTGGACCTCTTGGTATTGGTGATGTAGCTTATCCAATAACTACAAGTGCAGACTTAGTTAGAAGATTAAATAAAACATTTGAGTTTGGCCCAGATATGGGTGGTTTAATGTATATAGCTACAGGGAATGGATATTCACCGTGCTCAATAATGGATAGTCTGCATTGGGAGCCGGAACAATTAAAACATATGCAAGAACAACAAGCAGAACAAAAAGATCAATATAAGAATTTTAAAGAAAAATTTCAAGTTCAATTAGATCAATTACCAACACATTATGAGTTTTTAAAAGAAAATATATATAATTAAGATTATAAATATTATAAATAACAGTATAGGAAAAAAGAAATGGCACTCACAAAAGTACATCTTAGTAATATCGGAGAATCTTTCCATGAAATGTATGGGTTATTGTTGGAAGATGACCATTCATATGGGTTTCCAACAAATTTAAAGATACTTCACACAAATGGTGGACTTGATGATATTTCAAAAGTTGATTACGATAAAACGCTTGATATATGGTGGGCAGCAGC
>LWDU01040275.1_pt1 | contig 12221 bp, 13 predicted proteins | sample 727161 | NCBI WGS metagenome assembly LWDU01 (sample SAMN04566230, study PRJNA314399) | hydrothermal vent metagenome | isolation source: deep sea hydrothermal plume seawater | place: Mexico: Gulf of California, Guaymas Basin | collected 2004-07-11 | reverse complement strand
CTATTGACCGAAGACATAGAATATACGTAGCGCTCAGGCCTATGCTCATCTGCACTTGCTTTATAGACACAATGCACCTGCGTATGAGCAACCATTATCTGTTCCATACTAATAATTGTACAGTTCTGCGGGAAATTTAAATCAGATTTTTCAATGCTATTAGACAAAGCACGCTCAATAAGCTCAACCTTACTTAAGAAACGCTTTTCATCAAAGCAGAGACCGGCCTCTTTCATGCCCTGCCACGTGAAAAACATCACTATAAATAAAGCAATATATATCCATTTATTTTGAAAAATTTGCTTCATAAGCGACTGATAAATCAGATTTACGGCCAAAATAAGAACAAACAGCGTTTTGTTTAGGCTAGGCATGAAGGGCGCGGCGTACTACAGGTACGTAAGCCCTGAAATAACACCGCCTAAACAGAACGATGGCCGTTCTAGCCTTCTTGAGTGCGCCCGGGGAAATGACTCAAACGGTGCAAAACCTCATCCAGCTGATCAAGCGATTTATAGCTGATCTTCATCACACCAGCACCTTTGCTGCCTTTGGCATCAATAGACACTTTCATGCCGATAGCATTCGAAACTTCTTCCTCTAGCGCGACTGTATCGACATCTTTGGCGATTTTGGCCTTTTTCTTGCCTTTTACCGCCTTACCGGCCGCGAAATCTGCTGCCAACTGCTCGGCCGCACGGACACTAAGACCTTGTTCTACAATAATTTTTGCTAATGCCTCAGGATCATCCGCCGTAATCAGCGTTCTGGCATGACCCATGGTCAATTTACCATCCTTCAACATTTCCAGAACTTTGGACGGCAGCATCAAAAGGCGCATCATATTGGCCACATGGCTACGAGACTTACCCAAAATAGCCGCGGCCTTTTCTTGCGTATGGCCAAACTCTTCCACCAGCTGCTTATAACCACGCGCTTCGTCGATCGGGTTCAGATCTTCACGCTGCAAGTTCTCGATAAGCGCTATTTCCAGCGCCTGTTCATCATTCAATTCTTTAATGATTACAGGGACTTCGTGCAGCTGCGCAATTTGTGACGCGCGCCAGCGGCGTTCACCTGCGATAATTTCGAACGTGCCGTCAAAACCGGGCTTCTTACGAACCACCAAAGGCTGCAAAACGCCATGAACAGAGATTGATTCGGCCAGCTCTTTCAATGATTCATCATTAAAATTACGGCGCGGCTGATATGTACCGGGCTCCAGCTGATCCAGACCAACCATCGTGCGCTCGGCACCAGGCGTGTGACCATCAGGGTCTGCCTGCGGGTATACACCTTCTTCATCTTCGAACAAGGCATTCAGGCCACGGCCCAGACCACGTTTTTTGGAATCTACTGGTTTTTCTTCGGTCATACTATCACTCATAGCTATCGTTCACTCACACACAAAAAGAATTAGAATTTACGCGGCCGCGCGGCGTTCAGCCTTCAAACGGCGCTCTCTTTTTAGCACTTCACTGGCCAAATGGATATAGGCTTGCGCCCCGGGACAGCGCATATCATACACAATCGCAGGCAAACCATAGGACGGCGCCTCGGATACACGCACATTACGCGGAATAACTGTTTTATAAACCTTATCACCAAAATACTCGCGCACATCCTCTGCGACCATAGCCGTCAGATTGTTACGCTTGTCATACATCGTCAGCAGCACGCCATGGATATCCAGTGACGGGTTATAATGCTTACGCACGCGCTCGATTGTCTTAACCAGATGACTCAAACCTTCCAGCGCATAAAACTCGCACTGCAGCGGGACAACCACCGAATCAGTCGCTACAAGCGCATTCAACGTCAAAAGGTTCAATGACGGCGGGCAGTCCATTATAATATAATCATAAGGCAGGTTCGTGCTAAACGCCTCGCGCAGTCGATATTCACGGCGCTCTGATGTTACCAGCTCGATTTCAGCACCTGACAAGTGAATAGAGGACGGCGCCACAGATAAACCAGGCACACGGGTTTCCTGCACAACATCCATAATATTCACTTCACCAAACAGCACGTTATACATGCTCTTGCTTAGGCTGGAACGACGCACGCCCAAACCAGTCGAAGCATTACCCTGCGGATCAAGATCGACCAGCAAAACACGCATACCAACGGCGCTCATAGCTGTCGCCAGATTAATCGCCGTTGTCGTCTTCCCTACACCACCTTTTTGGTTACATACAGCAAAGATTCGCGGCCTTGACTTGACTGTCAAAGCACCGGAAGTCGAATTATTGCTAGTGCTGGAAAACGGTTTATGCATAGGCCGCTCGCTTCTGTTCTCTGATTTTCGGATTGGCCCTATCATGGCCCAAGAGTCGGCCTGCGGTCAAGCAAAAGCCTTCAAGACTCTGAATTTACGGACAGATTCGTTATGCGCAAAATACAGGCGCTCGCCTCCGTCTCGCTTTGTATTTTTTCATACTCAAAAGAGTAATTTTCCTGCGCCTCTTCTATCTCGTTATCGGCACGCTCGCCCTTCATAAATAGCATCACTAGATCAGGATTTTGATCTGCATAAGGAAGCGCAAAACGCAACAACTTATCCAGAGACGCAAGCGCCCTTGCAGATAGAACATCGGGGATAGAATCCAGCGCAGCCGATTCGATCCGCTGATTCACTACTGTTATCGGTGTGGATGTTTCACGTGAAACAGTGGATAAAAATGTGCATTTCCGTTGATCAGATTCAACTAACGAAACTTTTACATCTGGGCGCGCCATAGCAATGACCAAGCCAGGAAACCCTGCCCCGCTACCAAAATCAACCAACACTTTGGCAGAGTCAGGCACATATTGAACAACCTGCAAGGAATCATCGATATGACGAAATCGAGCATCATCAATTGTATTGCGGCTCACAAGATTAATAGAGCGCTGCCATTTTTTTAGCAGCGCTTCATAACCGTCCAGCTTCTCTTCAAGGGATAATTCAGGCAACGCGTTTCTCTTTATGTTCAGGCTTCTTAACATGACGAAGCAGCGCGACAACAGCTGCCGGCGTTACACCGGGAATGCGGGACGCCGCACCCAGAGTTTCAGGCTTAGCCGCTTTCAGCTTCTGACGCACCTCAGACGACAAAGAGCCCACAGCATCGTAATCTAAATCAGCGGGCAGAACCAAAGCCTCATCCTTTTTAAACGCGGCTATATCCGCCTCATGGCGCTCCATATACCCGCTATACAGCGCATCGCACTCAATCTGCTCAACAATGTCGGCACGGATAGATTTCAGATCAGGCCATATCTCACATAACTGTTCCCAATTAACATGCGGGTAACCAAGCAGATCAAATGCCGAGCGGCGAATACCATCCTGATTGATATTCAAGCCCTTACCCTTAAGCTCATTAGGTGTAGCAATGGAATCCTGAACCATCTGGCGCGCCTCAGACAATAGCGCCGCCTTCTCTTCCCAGAACACTTTACGCTCATGACCGATACAGCCAACTTCTAGACCGCGCGGCGTAAGACGCTGGTCAGCATTATCAGCTCGCAAACGCAGGCGGTACTCAGCGCGGCTAGTAAACATACGGTACGGCTCTGGCGCACCGTAATTGGTCAAATCATCGATCAGCACGCCAATATAGGCCTCTGTACGATCGAGCGTAAACGGCGCTGATTCACGTGAAACATCACGGATTTTAAGGGCTGCATTAAGGCCGGCCATCAAGCCTTGCGCCCCTGCTTCCTCATATCCGGTCGTACCATTAATCTGACCCGCCAGGTACAAACCACCCACGCGCTTGCTTTCTAGCGCCTTGGTCAGGTCGCGCGGATCAACATAATCATATTCAATCGCATAGCCCCACTCGAACACTTCCGCATTCTCAAGGCCTGGAATTGTCTTTAAAATCTGCGCCTGAACCTCAACAGGCAAAGACGTCGAAATACCGTTCGGGTAAACGGTATGATCATCTAGTCCTTCTGGCTCTAGGAAAATCTGGTGACGCTCTTTATCGGCAAAGCGCATGATCTTGTCTTCTATAGACGGGCAGTATCGTGGCCCTGTGCCTTTGATCTGGCCTGAGTACATGGCAGAGCGATGTATGTTATCCGCGATGACTTTATGCGTCTCTGTATTAGTATACGTGATGTGGCAATTAATCTGCGGCACGTGAATCACATCATTCATAAACGAGAACGGTACAGGCGGATTATCCCCTGGCTGTTCTTCGGTGACAGACCAGTCAATAGTACGCCCATCAATACGCGCAGGCGTGCCTGTTTTCAAGCGTCCAAGCGGAAACTCAAGCCTATCAAGGGTTTCAGCGAGGCCTATCGTTGGCTCTTCACCCACACGACCAGCGGGGATCTTCTCTTCCCCACGGTGAATAAGTCCGCGCAGGAATGTACCTGTTGTCAGCACCACAGCCTTACAATCAAATACACGGCTATCGATTGTTTTGAGTCCTTCCACATTATTGGAATCATCAAGAATCAAATCATCCGCCGCCCCCTCAACCAAAGTCAGGTTCGGGTAATCATTCAAAATCACCTGCATCGCGTCACGATACAGTTTACGATCTGCCTGCGCGCGCGGCCCGCGCACAGCAGGCCCTTTTGAAGCGTTGAGCATACGGTACTGAATACCCGCACGGTCTATAACACGCCCCATCAAACCGTCCAGCGCGTCAATTTCGCGCACCAAGTGCCCCTTACCTAGACCACCGATGGCTGGATTACAAGACATCACGCCGATCGTAGAGAGCTTATGCGTCAAAAGTGCCGTTTTCGCGCCCATACGCGCGGCAGCTGCCGCAGCCTCACATCCCGCGTGGCCACCGCCAACAACAATCACATCAAATTCTAAACTTTGGGGGTCATTACTCATGCAGGGTTTATATATTTTTTTCTTGTAAAAATCCAGCTTTTTAGGATATATGACAAATTAATTTTACAACCAAGGCATAAAGGACCTTCATCATGTATAAAGAAGCAGCCCCCTATCAAGAACCTGATATGAGCAACATGCGCCGTCTAACAGCGGAAAAAATTCGCCGCGATCGTCTTAAAGCAGCACATCCATCTTTTGCTAAAGGCCTAGACAGTGCCTTAGCCGCCACAGAAACTTTTAGAGAAGCAGCTAGCGGCAACACTGCGACTGAAATGCGTGTATTTGTAATGCGTATGTTTGAAGCTGCCATAGCAAATGACGATACAATTAACGGTAGCGCTAAAACTGTGTGCGAAATCGCTGCTGAAATGCGTGATTACGCTGCTGGGGCCGGACTAGATACAGCAGCTTTGCATCAAGTAGCAGAAACAATCCGTACATCTGCCAAAGCATTTGTACTGCGCTAATTACTTTCCGATACAAAAATCACTAAAGATCACGTCGAGCAAATCTTCGACGTGAACTTTGCCTGTAATACGCCCTAGACAACGCATTGCCAGACGAACATCCTCAGCCACAAGCTCAGGTAAAGTCGCACTCTCTGCCCTTTGCAAGCATGACAAACACTCCTGAAGCGCTGTACGGTGGCGTTCCCGCGTGAGTGACGGCGCATTACGATCACCAATAACGACATCTATTTTGGCCTTGATCGCGGAAAGCAGCTCTGTGATTCCATCTCCGAGATTCGCAGAAATATGGATTCCTTCCTCAGCAGATGATTCACGTGAAACAATTTTGTCAGCTTTATTCCAAACGATCAGTGAACGATCATCGGCTAGTGCCATGGTATGCTCATCCTTTTGCGGCAACTCAGACCCATCAAAAAGAAGAATTTTCAAATCGGCAGCCTGCGCACGCGCCATGGCACGGCGTATCCCCTCACCCTCTACGATATCATGCCCGCTATCACCAAGCTGCTCTGGGCGTAAACCCGCAGTATCGGAAAGAATGACAGGATACCCTGCAATCACATCGCGCGTAGTGCCTGCCATGTCAGAAACAATCGCGACATCACGCTGTGCCAGTGTATTTACCAAAGAAGACTTACCCGCATTAGGCGCGCCGATAACTGCAATCTGGATACCATCGCGTAAACGCTCCCCGCGGCGGCCATCATTTAAATGCGCATCGATTTCAGTTTCTAGAACTTTCAGCGCGTTCATAACATCCGGCGAGACACCATCAGGCATATCTTCGTCAGGAAATTCAATATCAGCCTCTAAATGCGCCAGATGAGATTTTAAGCGCTGCGCCCAATCTTCATATAAAGAAGACAAACTGCCACCCAGCTGCGCCAAAGCCTGATCTTTTTGTAAACTTGTTTCGGCATGAATGAGATCGGCAACAGCCTCAGCCTCGGTTAAATCCATCTTGCCATTTTCAAAAGCACGGCGCGTAAACTCCCCTGGCTCTGCCATGCGGTGACCTTTTTGCGCCTCTAACGCTTCGAGCAAGGAGCGCACCACAGCCATTCCGCCATGCAGATAGTACTCCACCACATCTTCGCCCGTAAAACTCGCTGGCGCCTTAAAATAGACCGCCATGCCCTCATCTATCGTTTCACGTGAAACAGGATTACATAATCTAGCCAAACGCACCCGACGTGGCGCAAACGCAGAGCCTGATTCACCGCTTAACAGTTCCAAAGATGTCAAAGAATCGTTTCCCGATACCCTGACAACTGCAATACCACCTTTACCTGCAGGCGATGCCAGTGCGTAGATCGTATCAACCATAGCGTAAAACTTCTAAGTTACTGATATAATTACTTTTTAGATTTCTTCGACACTTCAGAGTCTGTGGAATCATTCTGCATACCGCCCAGACCCATCTGCGCCCAAAACATCTTCTGCATCTCACCCCAGCTTTCCATGGTCATCGGCATCCATGTCTTAATAAAGGTCTCCGGATCAAGGCTACGGATATTCTCCTGCATCTTTTTCTCCAGCTCTTCCATCATCTTGTCTTGTAAAGGCGTGACATCAGGCAGCCCCATAAAGCGGCGCGCTTCCTCGGGGGTACAATCTATATTGAACGTGACTTTCATAAGGCCTCCTGTCAGTAGCCGTTTTTAATATCTATGCAAAAACCGTATACCAGCTTTATGATAGTAATGAAAAATAAATCTTGACTCAATCTGTATTACTAAGCTAATACACTAACACAAGAGGCGCTGATGGCACCGCTAGATAAAGACGATAACGTAACAAACGACAAGACGAGTAAACACGGTGAAAACATTGACCGCATATTACAGCAAGACAGAAAGCAAGCCTTATGGCATGCGCTTGGTCTATGCAAAGGCGAAGATGAAATCCGTGCGTTTCTCACCGATCTCTGCACGCCGCAAGAACTGCAAGCGCTTTCCGAGCGTTGGGCTATTGCGCGCTTGCTGGACGAAGGCGGCATGTCTTATCGCGATATCAGCAGTAGCACAGGCGCTAGTACAACAACTGTGGGACGCGTCGCGCGCTTCTTGCAACAAGAGCCTCACTTGGGGTATCGCCGCATTCTGGACAGATTGCCTGGCAAAAGTAAAAGGAGCGTAACAAATGACAAAGGTAACAACAAATAACCAAGCTCCTGAGGCTATCCGCGTCGTACTCCCTAAAAAAGGACGTCTGAAGCAAGATTTTGCAAAAATTCTCGATACCGCGGACCTGCAGGCCGAACAAGCAGGTAACCGCCTTGATTATGGCACATTAAACGATGAGCGCGGCGAAGTATTACCGATAGAATTCCTGGACCAGCGCGCCACAGATGCCATTGATAATCTTGATCTCGGCATAGCTGATATGGCTATCGTAGGTCTTGATATTTACGAAGAAAAACGCTGCGAAGCAGCTTTACGTGGTGAAGAATTAAATACGCGTATCGTCACAGCATTCAACGCGTCGGCTTGTGGCCTATTCATAGCAGCACCTAAGGCATTGAACATTCAAAATCCTAATGACCTACAAGGCAAGCGCATTGCTACATCATACCCAAATACGCTGCGTAAATGGCTGAATGACAACAACATAGACGGTGTCAAAATTATTGCCCGCGATGGCGGCATCGAAGATTACGTGCGCCTTGGCGTGGCAGACATGGTCTGCGATGTAGTCGACACAGGCGGCACACTAAAGGCCAACGGCCTGATCCCGAGCCTAAAACTATTCGACAGCACAGCCGTGCTGATTCAACGCAAAGGCCAGTGGAGCGATGCGCAAGCAGAGGCCGCAACACAGCTGCAAAAACGTCTGGTATCAGCTGACGGCATTGCAAATAAAGAAGGCACTTCACAGCCACAAACACAAGTCGCTGTCCCAGCCCTTGCCTTATAAATAAACCCCGCGTAATCTGTTAGTAGATATGTTAACAAACACGGCTTTGAATAAAGCCGAGAGGATTACGCGCTATGGGTATTACAACTGAAGACATCATGATTCCAGCAAAAGGCGGTGGCAGTTTCAAAGCCTATGTAGCCATGCCTGAAAAACTACCAGCACCAACTGTCGTGGTAATACAGGAAATATTCGGTATCAACCAAGTGATGCGCGATAAATGCAAATGGCTCGCCGAAGAAGGATACATTGCCGTGTGCCCTGATCTGTTCTGGCGCATTGAACCCGGTATCGAACTTACAGACAAGACAGAAGAAGAATGGCAGCAAGCCTTTGATCTGTTTGGTAAATTCAACGTTGATCTCGGTGTTGAAGATTTGCGCGCTACAGAGCATACATTCAAGGGCCATGCCCATAGTACAGGACGCGTAGGCTGCCTCGGATACTGCCTTGGAGGAAAGCTAGCTTACTTGATGGCAACAAGAACTGGTGTTGATGCATCCGTAGGTTATTATGGCGTCGGGTTAAATGAGCTGCTGGACGAAGCTAAAAATATTTCTAAGCCACTGATGCTTCATATCGCAGAAGAAGATGGCTTCGTTGATAAAGAAGCACAAGCACAGATCAAAGAGGGTTTGAAAGATATACCCCAAGTGACAATGCACTCTTACCCAGGTCTTGATCATGCATTTTCGCGCGAAGGTGGCCAGCATTATGATGCCGAGGGCGCTAAACTAGCCAACGAACGCTCATTGCAATTCCTCGCTAACGCATTAGGTCTTAAAAAATCATAACCCTGACACACGGAATACGTTTTGTCTGACGATGAAAATATAATTGATCCGTTATCAGAAGAAGGTGAGGAACAGCCCATCAACTTCTTCGAAGAGGATGCTGAAGAAAAAAAAGATGCTCCAGCGGAGCCAGTAGACAAGGAGACGCTAGAGCGTGCCTTGCATAACATCAAAAAGACAGTGCACGGTAACGGCTATCCCGTAGACAAAATTACCATCAAAGATTTTGAAGGCGAGATATTTAACTTCGAGGCGATACAGCTGCTCGAAATTGAAACGGAAGTCAGCGAACGCCAAGTGAACGGGAAAGAGCGCGGTGAAAAAGCAGGTTCCCGCCAAGATATGCAGGCTAAAATTCGCGCCACTGTCGAACGTATTTCCCGCGACCGCGATGTCCGCAGCCAAGCCATTTCTATGATGCGCAAAAGACCCGATCTAGGATACGCAACTGACGGCCTTATCCTGAACCTTGATAAATTCGGCAAGCAATACGTTGTACACGAGCCTTGTAACCAGTGCGAAACAAAAGGTCGCGTCAAATGTCACTCCTGTCACGGCAGGCAAGAAATTGTATGTCATTACTGTCACGGTACACGCGAAATGCAATGCACCCAGTGCCAGGGACGTCAGTTCATGGAGACAGCCCGCGGCCGCGTACAATGTAATTTATGTCACGGCAAAGGCCGCATTGGCTGCCGCACGTGCCAACAAACAGGCAAAGTAAAATGTCATATTTGCAAGGGGCAGGGCTTTGCAAGCTGTACACATTGCGGCTCCACAGGGTGGCATAGCCTGGTATCACTGCTACGCATCAAAGCAAAAGGCACATTTGATTACAACAGAGCCGCCGTCCCGGAAGAAGCCGCAGCTTTGCTCGATGAATATGGGCCGAGGCTGGTAACAGAAGAACATATCCTAGCCCGTATCGAAGAAGAGCATCATAAGCTCGACGAACATAATAGGCTAGTCAAAGAAAACCAGATGGCCGTGCCATACGAAGTCAAACTGCCTTGGGGTGACTTAACAGTAAATTTCGGCAGTAATCCTGTTAAAGGTAACCTATTCGGGTTCAAGGGTTTGTTCTTGAATACCGAGCCTTACTTGCAAAAGATTTTAGGTAAAGGCCTGAAACGATTGCAAGAAGCCGGCAATGGCATAGGAGATGTCGCTGAAAAAGTCGAGATTGCCACAAAATATCGTACCATTGCCGAGGTCTTTTTGATTGGCGGACGGATGCCACCGAAACGTGCGTATATGGAACTGCGTAATAAATATCCGAGCGGTATCGAAGATGAAGCCCTGATGGGTATGATCAGCTCCGCCCATAAATCCTTATCGCATTTAACAGATAAGCCACGCAAAGTCGGTATGGCAGCAGGAGTAGGAGGCAGCCTCGTTATTTTTGCTGCATATTTCTTCACGTTCAGAAATGCCATTGCCGCATCATTACCGCAGCAAGAAATCAGCATGATCATTGATTTGCTGATCCTTGGGGCAGGCATAGGTGTTACGGCTTTAATGATAAAATCTATGGCAGCAAGTGCAGTTAAAAAAGCACTACACCGCGTGACAGATAAGAAAACAAAAATACCGACCAAAGCCGGTAATACGATTATGCTGGCAAGCATGGGTGTCGTGGCCGTATATGCCATTGCAATAATCGGCGCATGGGCAGCAGGGTTTAATACGCCGTTCTGGCTTCATAGTTTATTGCCGCCTACCTAATAAGATTCATCATGACAAAATAAAACTGCCCGGCGTTGCACCGGACAGTTTTTGAGAGTTAGCAAGGGCATAGAGAGAATATGCTGCGGATCGCTGAAGACAGTCTCTGTCCTTAACGCTCCCAGCGGAAATCAGAGATTGCCTGCAAAGCTTCGCGGTTCTTACAGCGGCGGTAATCCGCTACTGCCAAGGCTTGCGCACCACTATGGTCTTCGGCCTTCCACACTTCGAATTGCGGAGACTTATCTGATTTAGAGCGACGAACTTCCTTTGGGCCGAGGGCAAAACGGACACCAAAAACAAGGCTGATCGCCGCGGCTTGTCCGGCCGCGCGCCGGTCACGGTCCACCGATTGGGACGAATAGCCGTTGTGCTGAATATTCTTCAGAAGGGCAAGACATTTGCTATCGTCAAAGGAGGCCGTTGGAGGAGACTTGGTTATTAAAGGATGCTGGACGTTGTCGGCTCGGTCACCCATCACTGTAGAAGGGTTTTCCAATTCCAGAGCCTTGGCAGGCTGCGCCGCCATACCAGCACTAATTGCTGCGATTAATCCAAAACAAAGGGCAATGCGCTTGAAGCTGCCTTGCCCGAAGTCGAACCCGCTAAAATTTGAACATTCCATAGTTAATTATTCCCACCGAAAAGATTTTTAAACTGCTGCGTAGATAGTTTGTTTAAAAAAGCGCCGGAGCTTTCGAAAAGAAGGCGCTTATTGCTGCTGTATCTATCTTCAGTCTATCGTTATAACATATATTATGACAAGTATTTTCGTTTCGAAATTAGGAGATAAGCTATTAAAATATAACGATAATTTTAGGTTTTATTGATAGAAATTTTTCTTAAATAGGGCTTCATTCAAACGCAAAAAAATACAGGCAGTCATCAAAACTGCCTGCAAGATCTTATAAATATTGAATAAATCCGTGCCTAACGAATATCCAAACGGCACTTACCTGCCGATGACCCTCTCGTTGGATTAGGGCCTAGCGTAATTTCATAGTTAAAACTGACTTCCTTATCACTACCGATTTCATCAATACCAAATGTCACGCTGCGGCGATCATCAATATCATAGCCAAGCTCGATATCACCGCTCAAACGTCTTAAAGTGCATCCTGTACGCTCTAAAGAACTCATACTGTGTGAACGTTCGGGCACAGAAGGCAAACGACTTTCATTATAGGCCTGCGCCTCCGAAGCGGGAATATCAGCTGGAAGAGGGCGCGACGCAGAGGGCGGCAATCCAGGACCACCATAAGACGGCGCCGATGATGTAAAACCACCACCGCAACCGGCCGCTAAAGAAGTAAAAAGAAGTGCTATAGACAGCTTTGTGCCTTTACTAATCGCCATAATAAACCTCCCGTATATTTTTTTTAATTGTTTGTTATAGCGGGATAAATCGTATGGTAATTGATGCCACAAAGCCAGCGCATAATGTCATGCGCTGCACAATGTAAA
>LWDU01034380.1_pt1 | contig 12221 bp, 10 predicted proteins | sample 727161 | NCBI WGS metagenome assembly LWDU01 (sample SAMN04566230, study PRJNA314399) | hydrothermal vent metagenome | isolation source: deep sea hydrothermal plume seawater | place: Mexico: Gulf of California, Guaymas Basin | collected 2004-07-11 | reverse complement strand
GAAATAAATAAAATATCAAAAAAATTATCTAAGTATTTTAATGTGGATAAAATGAATATTGCTTCACTAGGAAATATAGTATCGCAGCTTCATATACATGTAATTGTTAGATATAAAAATGATCTATCTTGGTCTGAACCGGTATGGGGAAAATCCAATAGTGAACCATATTCTGAAAATAAATTTTTATAAGTAAAAAAAGACTTTAAGAAGATGTTTGCATATTTATAATGAATTATTACTAGAGAGTACTTTTGAAGAGTTTTTACTAGAATTTTATTGCATAATAATTAATAAAACCTGATATACTTATGAATTTTTATGAAAGGTAAGACTTATGAAATTTAATAAATATAGAAAGCTAGGTAGATTTGGAGCAGATATTGCTCCTATTGGACTAGGTGCTATGTCCTTTACTAATTTTTATGGGCCTTGTGATGATAATCAAGCGCATGATGTATTAACTGCTGCTTTAGATTTAGACTTAAAACATATAGATACATCAAATGTTTATGGTGCTGGAAAATCTGAGGAACGAATAGGTAAATTTCTTTTAAAACAAGGAAATCAGGCAAATAACTTATTTAACATAGCTACAAAAGCAGCTATATTTACTGATCCAGAAACTGGAAAAAGAGGTTTTAATAATGACGGGGTTTATTTAGAAGAACAATTAGATAAAAGTTTAAATAGACTAGGTATAGATTGTGTAGATTTATTTTATGTTCATAGAAGAGACCCCATGATAGAAATAGAAGAAGTTACTGAATCATTATCTAAATTAGTAAAAAAAGGAAAAACTAAATCTATAGGTTATTCTGAAATAGCACCTTCTTCTTTGAAAAGAGCATCAGCTATACATCATATTGCAGCAGTTCAATCTGAATATTCTTTATCAACACGTGCACCTGAAATGGGATTAGTACAAGCCTGTGAAGAGTTAGGTACAGCTTTAGTCGCTTTCAGTCCTGTCGGAAGAACATTTTTAACAGATAAGCCTTTATCGTATGATTTTGCTCAGTCACTAGATTTTACAAAAGTAAATCCTCGTTTTAATAAAAATAATTATGAAAAAAATATAGAGATTAGTAATAAATTTAGAGATTATTCTAAAGATATGGGCTTGGCTACTGCAACATTATCTATAGCTTGGCTTTTAGCTAAGGATAATCACATAATTCCTATTCCAGGAACCAGATCTGTAGCACATTTACATGAATTAGCAGCTGCAATGGAAGTTGACATGACCGATAAAATAATATCTGAGATTGAAAATATTCTTCCTCTGGGATGGGCATATGGAGATAGATATTCTGATGCTCAATGGATAGGGCCAGAGAGATATTAACATTTTATGCCTTATGATAATCAAGCTATGTATAATTTATTATATTTAATTATTTATTTCATATTATATAGATAGAAATTATAAAAAATTTCGATTAATATTAATAAAAGATAACTATAAAAGGTAAATTAAATGGTAAATAGAATAGAAAAAAATGGTCTAAGTATAGATTCAAAATTAGTAGATTTTATTGAATCAGAAGCCATTCCTGGTACAGAAATAGATGCTGAAAAGTTTTGGTTAGGCCTTTCAAAAATTGTAGAGGAATTAGGTCCTAAAAATAGTAGTCTTTTAAATAAGCGTGAAGAATTGCAATCAAAGATAGATAACTGGCACTTATCTAGGAGAGGGCAAGTGCATGATGCTGAAGCATATAAGTCTTTCCTTATTGAAATAGGTTATCTTTTCTCTGATGCAGGAGAGTTTAAAATAGATACTGCTAATGTAGACCCTGAAATATCTAAAGTTTGTGGCCCTCAATTAGTTGTGCCGATTATGAATGCACGTTATTCACTAAATGCGGCAAATGCGCGTTGGGGAAGTTTATATGATGCATTTTATGGTACAGATGCAATGGGTGACCTGCCTCCGGTTGGAAGTTATAGTACAGAAAGAGGAGATAAAGTCATTAAGCAAGCTAAGGCGCATTTAGATGAGGTTGTGCCACTTAATGATAATAATTGGGATAATATTATTAGTATTAATGTAAGTGATGGGAAATTAAAATTAGCTTCTACGGCAGGAGCAATTCAGCTTAAAAATATTGACCAATTTATAGGGCACAGGGAAAAGAATAGCTCTATAAGTGAAATAATATTAGTTCAGAATGGTCTTCATATACGTATATTGATTGACCCTAATCATATCATTGGAAAAACGGATATTGCTAATATAAGTGATATTGTTTTGGAATCTGCATTGACTACTATTATGGATTGTGAAGATAGTGTTGCTGCAGTGGATGGTGCAGATAAAGTTTTAGCTTATCGTAATTGGTTAGGCTTAATGAAAGGAGACCTGACAGAAGAATTAGAAAAAGGTGGAAAAAATATAATAAGAAAATTAAATGAGGATATTGCATATACTTCAATTAAAGGTGAGATTGCTTTTTTAAAAGGTCGCTCATTAATGTTAAATAGAAATGTAGGACATTTAATGACCAATCCCGCTGTTTTAGATCATCAAGGCTTAGAAGTTGGAGAAGGCTTAATAGATGCAATGTGTATAACTTTAATTGCAATGCATGATTTATCAAAATCTTCAGGTATACGAAATTCTCTAGAAGGATCAGTTTATATTGTTAAGCCAAAGATGCATGGACCAGAGGAAGTTGCATTCACTGATGAAATATTTTCATATGTAGAAAAAATATTAGAATTACCAGCTAATACAGTAAAATTAGGTATTATGGATGAAGAACGTAGAACAAGTGCCAATTTAAAAGAATGCATCCGTGCTGCAAAATCTAGAGTGGCTTTCATTAATACTGGTTTTTTAGATAGAACAGGGGATGAAATACATACTTCGATGGAAGCCGGACCTTTTTTACGTAAAGGAGATATGAAATCTACAGAATGGATTAAATCTTATGAAGAAAGAAATGTTGATATAGGTTTAGAATGTGGATTACAAGGCCGTGCACAAATAGGTAAAGGTATGTGGGCAATGCCAGATTTAATGGCCGATATGTTGAAACAGAAGATAGCACATCCAAAAGCTGGCGCAAATTGTGCTTGGGTACCTAGTCCTATTGCCGCAACTATTCATGCTATGCATTATCATAAGGTTAATGTTTTTAGTGTTCAGAATAATATTGTTAAGGGCGGACCTAGAGGAAAATTAGAAGATTTATTAAAAATACCAGTTGCAGATGGACACAATTGGTCAAATGAAGATATTGCTCAAGAAATAGAGAATAATGCGCAAGGTATATTAGGTTATGTAGTAAGGTGGGTAGACCAGGGTATAGGTTGTTCTAAAGTTCCTGATATTCATGATATAGGCTTAATGGAAGATAGGGCTACATGTAGAATTTCATCACAAGCGTTATCTAATTGGTTGCATCATAAAATAGTCACAGAAGACCAGTTAATGGAAGCAATGAAAAAAATGGCTTTAGTTGTAGATGGACAAAATATTGATGATAAAAATTATATTCCTATGGCTCCTTCATATGATACTATAGCTTTTAAGGCTGCATGTGATCTTGTTTTTGAAGGAAGAGTTCAGCCCTCTGGTTATACAGAACCAGTTTTGCATAAAAGAAGAATAGAATTAAAGAAAAAATTAAATATCTATTAGAAAGGATATAATATGAGTGTATTAGTTAATTTATCATTTCCAATAAAACAAGAGAAGTTAGATAGTTTTTTTTCTATGATGTCTGAGGCCTTAAAAGATACTAGAGCTTTTGATGGATGTATAAGTGTAAAGACTTATCATGAAGAAGGAAGTTCAAATGTTTTGCTTGTAGAAGAATGGGAATCATTTGAGAAGCAAGAAGCCTATTTAAATTGGAGAGTAGAAACAGGTCTATTGGATGTTCTTGCTGAGTACTTAAGTGGAGAATTAGAGGCTAAAAAATATTTACCTAAAGAAAATGTATAAAATTAAATATTTCTTTAGGTCTTATTTACCCAATCTCTGATATCCCAATTTTTATAAAGAGTCCAAATATAGTCTTTGGTAGATTCCTCTCTTAAGGGATGAATATTATCTTTCTCAGCCTCGTCTATAAATTCTTGAAAAATTTCTTCACTAGGAAACTCTACAACTATCATATATTCTCTTTGAATATTGCCATGAATATTTCTAATAGGTTTCCATCCAGATGATATAACTTTACCACCCTTACCATAAATAATTTTACCTGCCTTAATAGAATATTCTCTATAATCATTCTCTTTTTCAGGTAATAGATTAAATACATTTAAAGCGTAAACCATAATATTCTCCATTTATAAAAAACTTAGTATACATTAATTTTAATTGTGTTTAGAAATAAATAAATTTTTTAATAATATTTGGATATAATTATGGCCTCAGAAATTATGTGGACCCCAAAAAAAGATTTTATGGAAAGCTCGGCCTTGTATAAATTTTCTAAAAAACTGGGCTTTGATTCCTATGCTTATGAGGATTTACATGCCTGGTCTATTAAAAATAAAGGAGATTTTTGGAAAGCTGTATGGGATTTTACTGATGTAATAGGAGATTCTGGGTCTATTAACTTTATATCAAACCCTGATAAATTAATGACTGGTGCCCAATTTTTTCCGGAAGCGAGATTAAATTTAGCAGAAAATTTGTTAAGAGGTAAAGATAATTTTTTAGCAGTGGTGGAAGCTGATGAGTCAGGAAATAGAAAAGAATTTACTTTAAGTAAATTAAAAGAAATGGTCTCTAAAGCTGTAGAAGGATTGAGAGAGATAGGAATCCAACCTGGTGACAGAGTTGCAGCTATTTTACCTAATAGAATTGAATCTTTAGTTAGCCTTTTAGCATCTGCATCTATAGGGGCCATTTGGACTTCATGTTCTCCTGATTTTGGTACAAAAGGTATAATTGATAGAATAGGACAAACCACACCTAAAGCTTTATTTACAACCTCAACTTATAGATACAATGCTAAGGAGCATGATTTTTCTTCTCGTATATCTGAGATAGTATCTTCATTAGAGCATTTAGATTCTATAATTATAGTAGATGATATTAATATTAATAAATTAGAGATAAATTATAATTACACTTTATTTAAGGACTTTGGAAAAAAATCAAAGCTTGAATTTATACAATTGCCATTTTCTCATCCTTCTTATATTTTATACACATCTGGGACTACAGGAGCTCCTAAAGCAATAGTCCATTCAATTGGAGGCACTATATTACAACATTTTAAAGAGCATATATTACATAATGATCTTAGGTCTAATGATAGAATCATGTGGTATACGAATATTGCTTGGATGATGTATCACTGGGTAGTTTCTTCCTTGGGGTGCAAGGCTACTTTGGTGCTATATGATGGAGTCCCTATTATAAAAAAAGATAATGTATTTGATGGTTCACTATTGTGGAAAGTAGCAGAGAAAGAAAAATTAACACATATGGGTATTAGTCCTAAATATATATCCACACTTGAGGACATAAAGGAAATACCTATTAATAAATATAATATTAACAATTTAAGATGGTTGTTAATTGCTGGATCTCCAGTTGCCCCTAGTCAATTTGACTGGGTATATAAAAATATAAAAAAAGATATTGGTTTTGCTTCTATTTCTGGAGGATCTGAAGTATTAGCATGTTTTATGTTAGGTTCACCTTTACATCCAGTTAGGAGAGGAGAATTAACTGTTAAAGGTTTAGGAATGTCCGTGGAAATATTTGATTCTAATAATAATTCTGTAATTGGTGTTCCAGGCGATTTAGTTTGTACAGAGCCTTTTCCTTCTATGCCAATAACATTTTGGGGAAAAGATGGAGATACAAGGTACAAAAATACTTATTTTCAAGAGCGAAATGAAATTTGGACACATGGCGATCTTGCTGAATTAAAACCTCATGGCTCTGCAATAATTTATGGAAGAACAGATAATACATTAAACCCTGGAGGTGTTAGAATAGGCACAGCTGAGATATATAATATTTGTGAGAGATTTAAAGAAATTGAAGATTGTTTAGTCTTTGGTAAGAAAAATAATAATGACGAAGAAATTATTTTATGCATTAAATTATCTAAAAATAGTAAATTAGATAATGATTTTTCTATAATAATTAGAAATATTATAAGAGAGAATGCGTCTCCAAGACATGTACCACATAAAATTTATGAAGTCACAGATATACCTTATACAATGAATGGGAAGCGTGTAGAGGGAGCTGCAAGATGGGTATTAGAAGGAAAAGATGTTCCTAATTTATCTTCTATCTCTAATCCAGAATGTCTTAAACAATACTCAGAACTAAATAATAAAAAAGCTTTATAATTAATTATTAGATAGTACTTGCCATATCTCAAGAGCTTTTTCATAGTTTCCATTAGACAATTCTTGTTCAGCAGATTGAATAGATATAGCTGTTTGCGATTTTGCAGAATAAGAAAAGAATAAAGTTGTAACTAAAGAAAATAAAATTAATAGAAGTTTACAATTATTTTTAAAGATATAATTATATATATGTTTATTATTGAGATAATCAATTAATTATAATATGTAGAGCTATATAGCAAAGCAATGATATATGTGTGGAAGATTTTCATTAAAAAACAAAAAGGCTGTAAAAGATATCTATGATATTGATATTATTCCTCGCTACAATATTGCTCCTTCACAAAAAATATTAATGTTTTCTGGTATAAAATTATATTATATTAGGTGGTCATTTTCTCCAACATGGGCAAAAATTCCTATGAATTTATCTAATGCACGTGAAGAATCACTAAGTATAAAACCTTCATTTAAGAACTGTAAAAGATGTGTTATAATCGCTGATGGTTGGTATGAATGGAAGAAATCTTTAGAACATAAGACTCCATTTTATCATTATATTGATAATAGTCTAATACATATTGCAGGTATTTATAATAATGAAGGTTGTGCAATTGTAACTACTAATTCTAGCAAAAAAATCCTTCATATTCATCACAGGCAACCCCTATTACTAGATAAGTTAGATATTTCAAATTGGATAAAAGGTGAAAAATTATTAAACACTTGTTTGTCTGATAAAGTACAATATTATCCAGTAAGTCAATATGTCAACTACCCTTCTAATAATGGTACAAAGTGTATAGAAAGAATATAAAATTTAATTAATATATATTTATATATTAGGAAATATAAGATGGCTGAAATAAAACCTTTTAAATTAAAAATAAAAGATAATGAAATTGAAGACTTGTATACACGCCTTTCAAATACTAGGCTTCCAGACCAAGCTCCTGGGGAACCTTGGAAAACTGGAACCGATTTAAAATGGTTCAAAAAATTGTTAGAATACTGGAAAAATGATTTTGATTGGAAAACTTCTGAGAGTAAATTAAATTCTTTTCCTCAATTTAAAACAGAAATATCAGATATAGATGTGCATTTTTTGCATTGTGAAGGAAAAGGTAAGAAAAATATTCCTTTATTATTAATGCATGGTTGGCCTGGTTCTGTTTTTGAATTTCTTGATATAATTCCTATGCTTACAGATCCTAAAAGATTTGGAATTCAATCGGATATAGCTTTTAATGTAATTGCTCCTTCTTTACCTGGCTTTGGTTTATCATTTAAAGCTTTTCAAAAACGGTTTGGAGTCGAAGAAATGGCAGATTGCTTAAAAGATTTAATGGTTAAAGTATTAGGGTATGATGAATTTTGTATTCAAGGAGGTGATTGGGGATCTATGATTGGTGCAAGAATTAGTTATAAATACCCAGATAATATTTTAGGCTTGCACTTAAATATGCTTCCTTTAATAAGAAATTATGGGCCTGAGCATATTATGTTGCCCGAGGAACAAGATTATATTGATCAAATAAATAAATGGAAACCTGAAGGCATGGGATATCAAGCCATTCAAGGTTCTAGGCCGCAAACTTTAGCTTATGCTTTGTCTGATTCTCCATCCGGATTAGCCGCATGGATATGTGAAAAATTTTATGAGTGGACGGATTGTAATGGAAACCCAGAGAATTCACTTAGTTTTGATAAGATGCTTGCTAACATATGTCTTTATTGGTTTAGTGGTGCAATAGGTTCATCTTTTTGGCCATACTATGCTAGAAATAAACGGCCTTGGTTTGTACCTACTGGAGAAACCGTTAAGGTTCCCGTTGGTTATTGTGAGTTTCCAAAAGAAATGCTGCGACCTAAAAAAATACTTGCAGAAAAAACATATATAGATATTAAACGTTGGTCAGAAATGGAGCAAGGTGGTCATTTTGCAGCTTTTGAAAATTCCGAGGTTTTAGCAAAAGAAATGTTTATTTTTTTTAATGAATTAAAATTATAAAATATTCTTTGTAAGACTTATAGTGAAAGCATAATCAAGAGCAATTTCTTCTAGTTGTCCATCTCTTCCTGATTTTCCTCCATGTCCTGCTTGCATTTCCGTTTTAAGTAATAAGATGTTATTATCTGTTTTATAGTCGCGTAATTTAGCTGTATATTTTGCTGGTTCATCAAATAAAACTCTATTATCAGATAAGCTCGTAGTAATTAACATATGTGGGTAATTCATTTTTTTTATATTATTATATGGTGCATAAGAAAAGATATACTTAAAATGGCTTTTATATTTTTTAGCATTTCCAAATTCTTTAAATTCACCAATTGTTAATGGAAGAGAATGATCTAAATTTGTTGTTAAAGAATCTACAAAAGGCACAGCCATTATAATACCTAAGAATAAATCTGGAGCTTGGTTTGCTACGGCACCCATTAGTAGTCCTCCTGCACTTCCTCCCATGCCTATAATTTTATTTTTTGATGTGTATTTATTTTTTATTAAATAATTTGCTACGGCAATGTAATCTTTAAAAGTATTATTTTTATTAAGCATTTTACCTTCTTCCCACCATTTCATACCTCTTTCCATTCCTCCTCTTATATGGGCTGTTACCCAAATAATATTTCTATTAACGAGGCTTAATCGCGTAGAAGAAAATCCTGCTCCCATGGAGCTTCCATAAGAACCATAACCGTAAAGCAAAACATTAGAAGATCCATCTAATTTACTATCTTTATGACGAGTAATTGTTAATGGTACTTTGCGCCCATCGTGAGAGAGACATTCTAATCTTTCAACTATATAGTTACTACGGATATGACCTGATGGAACTTCTTGTTCTTTAATTAGTTTTTTCTTCTTATTCTTTAGATTATATGAGTATACTCTTTCTGGGGTTTTTGGGGAATTATAAGAAATAAGAATATTATCCGTGTCTCTATTTTTTTGTGCTAAAGAGATTCCAGGGCTATACACTTCTTCATCAGAAAAAAGTAATTCTTCTTCTATGTTAGTATTTAAATCCCTAACAAAAATTTTAGGTAAAGCATTGACTGTCTCGGATCTTATCATCCAATTATTTAGCATGGTAATCCCTCCAACTAATACTTCAGTTTTTGCAGGTACAACATCTTCCCAATTATTAGTTTTGTTATGTAAGCATTTACAAATTTTAAAATCCTCAGCTTTATCATTAGTATGAATATAAAAATACTTTCCCCATGAATTTAAAGAATAAATAATTCCTTCCTTAGCTTTTTTAAATAATTTTGGTTTGGGCAAGATATCATTTGTAGGGAAATAATATATTTCTGATGTTGTGTGATCCCCAGAAGAAACTATGAAATATTTTTCATCCGAACTAATACCTAGTCCAAGAGTAAAACGTTTATTTTTTTCTTCAAAGATTAAAACATCATTTTTAACAGGTGTTCCAATTTTATGTCTAAATACTGTTTTTGGCCTATGATTATTATCTAATTTTGAATAAAAAATATATTTATCGTCTAAGCTAAAAACGATATTTCCAGACGTTTCAGTTATTTTAGAAGAAACAAGCTTGTTATCAGATATTTGTCTTATATATATTGTGTAATATTCTGAACCTTTAAGATCTAAAGAGTAACCTAATAGTTTATCATTATAGCTAACTGTTAGATCTCCAATCCCAAAATATTCTGAATTAGATAATTTATGCTCTTTATTACCATCCCAATATACTTCTACTTTTTTTGAATTTAGTTTTCTTCTAAGTTTTATAGAATAATTTCCAGACTTCGTTGTTTTAGTCCAATATTCATAATTTTTGTCTTTGAATGGAAGGCTAATATTATCTAATTTAATTCTTCCTTTTATTTCTTTAAACAATTCTTTTTGCAGGGGCTTTGTTTTTTTAAGATGATATTTAGTAAATTTATTTTCTGCTTCTAAATACTCTCTAACATCTTTATTTAATTTTGAACTATTTTTTAAAACTTCAAGAATATTTTTTTGGTGTATCCAGCTATAATTATCTTCCCATTTTATTCCATGACATTCTTTGATTTCTTTGATTTTTTTAAGTATTGGAGCTTTCATGATATCCTATTCAAATATTATTAATATTGATTACTAAAGTAGTGTAAAATAGATTAATGTAAATATTGTTTTTTAATATTCTACGGGGAAAAGTTAATGAGGTTAAGACAAATTGCTATAGCTAGTTATAACTTAAATGAATGTGAAAGAATACTTAATACAGAATTAAAAATAAAAACTGCTTATAGAGATGAAGAAGTTGAAAAATATGGTTTAAATAATATTGTTTGTCCTATAGGAGGTGAATTTTTAGAAGTTGTTTCTCCTTATACTACTGATACTACGGCAGGTAGATTTATAGATAAGAAAAAAGGTGCAGCAGGTTATATGACTATTTTTCAATGTGAAGATTCACTTGAAAGAAGAAAGTTTATCGAAAGTAAAGGAATTAGAGTTCTAAATGCTTTTGATAATAATGGAGATTTCATTAATAATCAGTTTCATCCTAAGGACTTACCTGGAGCTTTATTAGAAATAGATTCTGTAACTAATACTAATTATAAGGAAAAATATGCTGATTGGCCTCCTGCAGGTCCTAATTGGAGACAAAAAATAGATGAAAAATATGTGCAAGGTATAGTTGGAGCAACAATTGCTGCTGAGGACCCTAATAACTTAAGTAAGTTATGGTCTGAGGTTTTAGATAGTAAATTAATAGTTGAAAATAATTGTCCTAGTGTTGTTTTAGAAAATGCTAATATTACATTTGTACAAGCTAAAAGTGATTATACAGATTTAGTAGGTATTACAATAAAAGCATCACAGAAAAGATTAAATATAGGAAAAAATATTAAAATTCTTGGGTTGGATATTAATTTTATATAATTATCTAGGTGTACACTTATTTGTTATTACTTGAGTTAATAAAGATTCTTTGCATTTTTCCCAATCTGCAAGTCCTTTATCAAAAGGGTCAAAATATCTAATACTAATAAGTATAGCTATAAGAACACAAAGTATTATTCCAATTTTAGACATACAGTTTACTCTTTTCATAAAGGTATGTTAAGTTAACTATAGAGGAGGGTATAAAATATGGCTAAATATTATTTTCTTATTACAATCTTTTTTTATAGCTCCTTAGCATTATCAGACTCAGATACTGTATTAAATAAGCTGATTCATACTAACCAATGTATAAAATGTGATTTTTCTAATTTAGAGCTTAAAGGAGTTAAATTTTGGAGAGCTAGTATTATGCAGTCTAATTTTAAAAAAACGAATTTATCTAAAAGTAATTTTCAAAGTTCAAACTTCTCAAATTCAGTATTTAATGAAGCCTTATTAATAGGTGTCCAGTTTCAGGCTGCAAATTTAAATAATACAAATTTTGAAAACTCAAGAGTTAATGCTTCAAATTTTATTGGAGCATTATTAATAAAAGCAAAGCTTAATAATTCTGATTTTAGAGGTTCAGATATGCAGGCCGTTCAATTTACAGAAGGGGAAGCAATTAATTCTAAAATGAATACTATTAATTTTACAGGTGCAAATTTATCTAATAGTAATTTTAGTGATTCAAATTTTACAGGTGTAAATTTTACAGGTGCAAATTTAAGCGGTGTAGATTTTACAGGTGCAAATTTGAAAAATGCAGATTTTATAGGTAGTAATTTGGCTAATGTAATTTTTACTAATGCTTCTATAATTAATACAAGATTTATATCAAGTAATTTATCTAATGTAGATTTTAATAATGTTGATATAAGCCGAGCTATATTTGAAAATATATCTTTTTGTGGGAAAAGGCTACAGGGAAAAATAAAAGCTAGTTCAATTTTAGATGGTATTATAACTGAAG
>LWDU01036281.1_pt2 | contig 12223 bp, 9 predicted proteins | sample 727161 | NCBI WGS metagenome assembly LWDU01 (sample SAMN04566230, study PRJNA314399) | hydrothermal vent metagenome | isolation source: deep sea hydrothermal plume seawater | place: Mexico: Gulf of California, Guaymas Basin | collected 2004-07-11 | reverse complement strand
ACATCGAACAGAGCCTTGTGCTCCACATATGGTAGAACGGCCCATGTCCACGATTGTCCCCAAGCAGCGTGCACACCAATCGGGAGACTGAGGTTAACATCATGATAGTTGTGCATGGCCAGCGCCAACTGCTTCAGGTTGTTCTTACACTGAGTGCGTCGTGCTGCCTCGCGTGCCTGTTGGACGGCAGGAAGCAGCAATGCGATAAGAATGGCAATGATGGCGATCACAACGAGAAGTTCGATGAGCGTAAAGCCGCGTTTTCGTGTCTGATGCATAGTGGCCCTAAGCCCATCGAAGTCGCGATCTGCTTGATGTTGGACGTCGCCGTACCAACCAGTCCGGCCATTCGTTGCGGCTCCACGAGCTGCCAGTTGCGCCAGACAAACGCATGCAGCCGATCAGGGAAATGCGGCGTCTCAAGCGCGGCAGGATGGGCACCGACTGGAAGGACCTCGTCGGCAGCGGAATTCTTTTCAGGAATCGCCGACAGGAAAAGCGGACACAGGAAAACCAAACTCCGGAACGTCCGTGGGAGATAAACAGTAACAACGGTATGGTGCATATCAACGTTCCCGTAAAACGATGAGGAATTGTAGAGTGAAGAAGCAACGCGATCAGGGGCTTGCTGCGATCGAATATGGTTTATTACTTACCGATGCAGGTTAGCTCACGAATTGTGTGCGCAAAGATGGTGCCATTGCCGAAGCTGAGGCTGCTGCGTGTCCAGGAATTGCCGGCTGGCCCCAAATCGTTGATGGCCGTGATGGCAGCTTCGTCGAACGTTTCGTGCTGCCACTTCAGCACGTAGACCGTGCCGTTCATCACGGGCATATATAAATGCTCGTCGGCAACGCTGGGGATCGCGGCGGCGTGGTGTCCCCAACCATTGGCTTTGCTGCGGGCGTCTCCCATGACCACGAATCCGCGTGAATTCTGCATGCTGTTTTCCGCCTGCGTGATATAGCTGACGCGAGTGCCAACGCGAAATCCTCGTGCCTTTTTGTCCTCGGGGATTGGTTCAGGCATCTGTGATTCATCCCACACCAGAATGTCGTCCGGCTGCGCAGGCGATCTGACTAATTGCACGGGGACCTGCAGATATGATACATCGTCCGTGACCACGTTGATTCGACCGATGTACGGATGCGTGTAACTGCGGAAGTAGTGATAATCGCCGACCAGCAGATTGGATTGCTGAATGATGCTGCGACTTTTGCTGGCGGGAAGCGTTTCCACTCGATCAACGTATTTGCTGTCGGCGAATTCGAACCCTCGCACGCTGACATCGTCTGTAATTGAGGTCTGTTTTACAATTTCCCCGCTGGCAACGTCCACCCACAGATGTTGATCACCGTGAAAAATTAATGCGTGCCTGCCATGAACGCCGTAGGTCTGAGTGCTCATGAAGCCTTTCAGCGGCAACGTCCAGATCGTACTGCCGTCGTCAGCACTGATCAGGGAGACACCTGCCGGAGTTTCCGGCGGCGAGTGTCCTCCGCCGCGGCCCACAAGAATCACGTTGCGCCCATCGTCAAGGGGCACAGGCAAAGGTATGCAGCCCATGTTGACTCCACAGGTACTGGTCCATTTGACTTTACCGGTGGCCATGTCCAGTGCCTGAAGATTTGTCCACTTTTCCGGCGGCGCGTTTTTGTGTTCGTGGCTGAAGTGACCGTGTTCGTCCGGCATGTAGTTCTGTCGAGTGAAGATGACGTTGGTGCCATGCAGGAATGGCTGACTGCGACCGACGGGCATGATGTCCTGTGACCACAGCAGGCCTCCGTTCAGATCGCAGCAGACAATGCGGCCGGAAGCATTGAAAAAGCAGACTCGTTGCCCATCGGTGACTGGTGGCGGAGCAGAGCTGTCGCTGAAGCAGCCGGACAATCTCAGCGGATGGGTCCCCGGGATGTCTCGTTTCCAGATCACAGCACCGGTGTTGGCGTCGCAGCACCAAGCCACGATATTGCTGCCCAGTTCTGAATCGTCGTCAACGGGCTGCATGGTTGTAAAGAAGACGCGTTGCCCCCAGATCGTCACCGTGCTTTGACCGGTTTCCGGCAGTTGTAGTTTCCAGCGGATGTTCCTGTTGTGCACGACGCTCCATGTCGTCGGTGCGTCACTTCGTGATCTGTGGAACTCGCTTCGTGAGCTGTGGAACTCGCTTCGTGAGCTGTGGAACTCGCTTCGTGAGCTGTGAAACTCACTTCGTGAGCTGTGAAACTGACCACTGTTGCCCGATCCCTGCGACCAGTTATGCATTAGTTGCCGAGTAAAGAATGCTCGCACGACCGCACGACTTTCGGTCGACTGGAATAACTTACCGCCGTGTCCGGCACCTTCAACGATGTGCAGCGTGCTGACGACGCCCGCGGCGGTCAGCGATTTGTGCAGTTTTTGGCTCTGGCTTAGCGGTACTCCGGGATCTTCGCTGCCGTGCATGATCAGAAACGGGCAGTCGTCTGCTGAAACATTGTTCAGCGCGCTGGCATCGTGAGCGAGTTTCGGCACATCTTTGACGGTGGCCCCCAGCAGCTTTGCGCCGTTGGAGTTGGCGACATCTTCTTCTGTTCGTCCGTTGCCAACATTATTCGGCGGCATCGTTAGAAGTTCGGACGGTCCAAACCAATCGCAGACGGCCTGAACTCGACTGCTGACGTCCTCGGGATCGGGACATGGTCTGGTGCCCATCAATGCCACCAGGTGACCTCCAGCTGATGTGCCCCACGCCGCAATGTGGTTGGGGTCGAAGTTGTATTGTTTGGCATTGCGTCGAACCCAGCGGACGGCTTCGTAACAGTCGTTGATCTGTGCCGGCCACTGAGCCACGTCGGTCAGTCGATAATTGATACTGACCACGGCAAACCCGTCCTTCACAAGCCATGCTGCATACTTTTCACCGCTTTTCTTATCCCCGTTTTTCCAGCCGCCGCCGTGCACGAACACAATGACAGGCGCGGGTTGCCGTCTTTTCTCCGGTGCAAATATGTCCAGCAGCAGCGCATGGCCGTCGGGTGCGGCGTACTGGATGTCGCGATAGGTCTGCTGTTGTGCGGGCAACGCCGACGTCAGCAGCAGGCAGGTGAGACAGATCTGAAGAAGACGAGTGTGCATTATGGGGACCAGTCGCGCGTGGGGGAATCCATGATGCTGCACAGCTTCGTTGAGTTTAATGGAAAGTGCAACTTTCCGGGCGTGGGACAGAAGAGACCCGGTCTTTTGAAAAGACAGGGTCTCTTTCACGGCGAATTCGTTCAATTCGTGACAATTGGCGACTGCACTCTGTTTCGCGATGATTGTTCCAGGATAAGTTGTCACCGAATAACGTAGAAACAGCGTAGTGCTTTTCAGTGACTCAATGAGGGGGTTGTGTGCCACTGGCTTCGCCAGTGTTTTCGTTAGCGTTAAGGCACTGGCGGCGCCAGTGGCACACATCAATACAGGACTGACGCTGCAGTAGTCGCAGTGTTTGCAGCGCTGCTGCGAAACTCACACAATCACGACTGTTCCCGCCGATTCTCTTTCTCGCGATTTATTCTGTGCAATATTCGTTACTGAAAACCACGAGCATCGCCTTCTGTTTGCTCGTCGTCACGTTGCTGACGGGAACATCCTGCGCTGCCGCCGAATTTACTTTCGCTCAGCACGCACCTGTCGGCCTGCCCCAACCACCGACGAATTCTGCAATGCTGGGGATGCAGTGCTTGATTGCGGCGTGGGTTTTCATACTCGGAAGTTGCTTTGGCAGTTTTCTGAACGTTGTGATCTATCGTTTGCCGGCAGGAATGTCGCTGGGAAAACCCAAGTCGCGCTGTCCTCAGTGTGAGACGCCGCTGGCCGCGAAAGACAATATTCCGGTCTTCGGCTGGTTACTGCTGCGAGGAAAATGTCGCTACTGCAATCTGCCCATCCCGGCGCGGTATCCGTTGATTGAGACAACCTGTGGTCTGATCTTTTTGGTGCTGCTGTATTGCGAGCTGCTGACCGGTGCCGACAACCTGCCTCTGCGACTCCCCGACCACTTTCACGTCAATCCGGGCTTCTGGTTGGTCTGGTTTGCGAAATGGGATCTGTCTGGTTTGTACCTGTACCATTGTCTGTTGCTGATCCTTGTGCTTGCGACGTGCATGATCGGCTACGATCAGCATACACCGCAGCGAAAACTGCGTTGGTTCGGTATCGGCGTTGCTCTGATATTCGGCACGGTCTGGTCAGAGATTCGGCCAGTGCCCGCCTATCCGTATCCGGAAAGTGTCCGGCAGATTGCGGCGGGCTTTCACTGGGTTGATCCCGTGGTCAGCCCGGGAGCCCAGTATTGGACGGCGGTCAGCCTTGTTGGGTTTGTCGATGGGATCGCAGGAGTAATCGCAGGCGCTTTCATTGGCGGATTGCTGGTGTGGCAGTCGAAGGCTTTGCATTCCGTCGCAGGCATGCGTACACAGCTGGATGCTGTTCGAGGGAGCTTTCTGTTGGTCGGTGTATTTCTTGGCTGGCAGGCATGCGGAATGATTGGACTGTTTGTGTTGTCGACCCTGGGCGTTGTTACGATCATGCTGAGAGCAGGACAGGAACGTGCCAGCGGCGTGCCTGTGGCTCCGATGTTCTTTGTGGCGTTGGCTGCGTTTCTTCTGTTCTGGCAGGAATTGAATGACGCGTCCTGGATGATCGGCGACAACGGCTGGACATTCACCTCGCTCGACTGGCGGCTGGACTGGTCGCTGACGGCCGCAGGTCTGGCCGCATTTGCTGCAATGGTTCGCCATTTCACTGTCGATTCGTCAGACATGACACTTCCACCTGCGAGTGAGCCGATTTCATGAGTCCTGTTTAGCCGGTGAATGACGATGGCGCGTTGATGGCGGAGGTTGCCGTCATTCGTGTTGTTCTGGCTGAATTTGCAATTCGTCCTGGATGGCCGGCGTTGACGTCGGAATCGGTCGTGGCCCATCGTTGTTTGAAGAGATCATCAACAGGAAGCAGCAGTCGTCTTGTGGTTATTGAAATCGATTCACTTTCACACACATTCAGCGGCAGTACCGCGCCTGCGGTGGAGATTGCCCGGCTGACGCTGGGCGACGAGTCCTTTGTGAGCATTGTCGGATCGTCCGGTTCCGGCAAGTCGACATTGCTGCGGATCATCGCCGGCTTGTTGAATCCGACCGCGGGGCAGATTTCTCTGGATGGAAACAGTCCGCATGAAAAACGACACGCTGGCGAACTGGGATTCATATTTCAGTCGCCCACTTTGCTTCCCTGGAGAACGGCGCTGCAGAACATTCTGCTGCCCTGTGAGTTACAGGGCGGTCGGTTAAAAAATCGTCAACACGACGTTAACGCGTTGCTGTCGCTGGTCGGGCTGTCGGCGGAGGACACCCGAAAACGGCCGTCGCAGTTGTCCGGGGGAATGCAGATGAGGGTTTCACTGGCACGGGCGCTGATTACTCGTCCGGGATTGTTGCTGATGGATGAACCGTTCGCGGCATTGGACGACATTCTGCGACTTCAGTTGCAGGAAGAAGTGCGTCGCATTCACTGTGAACAGAATATCGCATCTGTTCTGGTGACTCACAACATCCGCGAGGCAGTTGCGATGAGTGATCGTGTGCTGGTGCTGGGCGACCAGCCGGCTCAGATCACGGCCGACATCGCTGTGGAATTGCCGGTCGTACGAAACAACGATGTACGCCGGTCGCCGGAATTTCAGGGTCTGATCAACGAGGTGACCGATGCTCTGCATCAGGTTGTTTGAAAACCTGTCGGGATGGCCAGCAAGTCGAAACCGACAGCATGCAGGAGAACGATGCGTTGAATGACAAGCCGACACGAAACACTGGTCACGCAGCTGTCGGCATCGCTGCGCCCGTTGCCGTGGCTGTCGTAGTGGTCGCTGTGTGGCAGACGTTTGTTTGGGCGAGCGACGTCTCGCCGTTGGTGCTGCCGTCTCCGTTGCAGGTGTGTGTTGCGTTAATGACAGAGAGAGTGGATCTGGTCGAGGCGGCCTGGTGCACGACATGTGCGGCGTTGACTGGTCTGACCGCGAGCACTCTGCTGGGCGTGCTGACGGCCTTCGCTTTCTCTCAGTCGCGCATTGTGCGACGAACGTTTTATCCGTACGCCATTCTGCTGCAAACGGTTCCCATCATCGCGATTGCCCCCATCATCGTGATCTCGTTCGGTCGCGGGTTTCACAGTGTGGCACTGGTTTCACTTGTGATCAGCCTGTTTCCAATCATCACCAACACGACAACCGGACTGCTGCAAATTGACGCCGGACACCTGGACCTGTTCGAACTACACTCCGCTACCTGGTGGCAGACCTTGTGGAAACTGCGGCTGCCGTCTTCTTTGCCATACCTGATCAGCGGCGTTCGCATCGCCGGCGGTGCCGCAATTGTGGGAGCGATTGTCGGAGAGTTTTTTGTGGGGTCCAGCCAGCCAGGTCTGGGCTCCATGATCCAGAAAAAGGCGGCTGGCATCGCGATGGACGAGCTTTTTGCGACCGTTTTCGTGTCCACGCTGCTGGGAGTGATAACGTTCGGGACCATCACCTTGATCGGTGAATCGATTCTGAAACGGTTTTTCGGAATGAGTCTGAGCGGCGTACGTTAGAGTAGCTTCGCTGCGATCATTGCCCGGCGAATGATGGTGACATCATCGGAACTGCACGCGGACGACGGCGCACGTGGAGCACCGGCGTCGAAGCCCAGCAGAGTCAGAGCGGCTTTCAGTCCGGCGGCTCGGCGTGACAGGATCTGCCAGTCCGCTTCGTGCAGTCGATCCTGAATGGTCTTCGCTTCGGCAAGCTTGCCCTGCAACGCCAATTTCAGAATGTCGACACATTCCTGCGGCGCAACATTGCCCAGCATCAGACATGCACCGTCCGCGCCAATGACTGCACCGGCCAGCAGAAGACTTCCATTGCCGGTCCAGAAGTGCTTTTCTGCTGGTACGAAGGATCGAACGCGCGCTTCGAATCGTAGATCTGCTGAGGCAATGTAGCCAGCGACGTTGTCCATTGCTGCGACATCGCCGATCAGTTCGGCGGATACGTTTGTCGGCATCGTACTGCTGAGAAACATACCGGGAGCGGGTTGGTTAATGACCATGACAGGCACCGGACAGCGCTGGATGACGCCGTGCAGGTAGTCTGCCACGTTGTCTGTCAGTCGCGGAATCCGCAGTCGGATGTGGTCGGCACCGGCGGCCGCAAATGATTCGGCAAGACGTACAGAGTCACTCGACGACGGACTATCGATGCCTGCGATGACCAACCTGTTGTTATCACAGACTCGTCTCACACAGCGGACAATTCGAAGCTTCTCGTCTTCCGATAGAAAGGCTTCTTCACCGTTCTCAGAATTCAACACGAATCCTGACAACGGCGTCCGGATCCAGCGGTCGACATTCCGCTCCAGGGTATCAAGATCGATGCGGTCGTCCTTGCCAAATGGTGTTGGCGTGGGAGCAACGACAATCGGGTTTTCAGTTTCTGCGACCATTTGGTTCGTGTTGATCAGGTAGGGAGCTGCGAAACAGACAGGCTACAGCGTTTTACGCTGCAGTTCGTTCTGTGTCGACACAGCAACGGACCATCGTCAGCGTGACGTGATTTCGATCTTGCTGCGAATCGAGACCTTGTCGGTCATCAGGCTGACTGAGAATCGTCTTCCTGCCTGCTGATTCGTATTGGCGCATAAAGAAAGCGGCAAAGTTGTGACTTTGCCGCTCGTGCATCCCTACAGGTCAGACTGTGGAAAGTTCGCGATCGTTATTAATAACGTCCGCCGCCTCCACCGCCGTAACCACCACCACCACCGCCGCCGCCGCCGCCGCCGCCGTAACCACCGCCACCGCCACCGCCGCTGCGACGCGGTTCGCGAGGTCTTGCTTCATTGACCACGATTTGACGTCCATCGAGGTCCGATCCGTTCAACGATTCAATCGCTTCGTCGCCGCCTGAGTCCATTTCGACGAACCCGAATCCTTTCGAGCGTCCGGTTTCACGATCGGAGATGACCTTCGCAGAGGTCACTGTTCCGAATTGTGCGAAGGCTTGTTCAAGGCCTTCCGACGTGGTTCCCCATGCGAGGCTCCCAACAAAAATGTTCTTACTCATCTACTCACCCCGAGCTTTACAGCCCAAAAAACACAAAAGCACTACCCCCAACAACGGCAGCAGTAAAACGCCAAGTCCTCTGACACAACCAGTCGAACGTCGACCATGCCAGAAAGCCGACAGGTAACCGCGATGGAATTCGTCCTTTGGAGATTACTCACACCACGACTGTCATGGACAGACGTGCTGAGTAACACAAAGATGAGCCGACGAACCAGCAGCAGAACGCAGAAGGAGATCGGCTCGGAATTCGTAATGGGAATTCTTAACGAGCCAGCTTGTCTGTTAATCTACGATTTGTCGACCAGCTTGGCAATACGGAGTACGCCCTTACTCCATTAGTCTGAAATTTTTTCAGATTTTTTATTCTGACGTTTTTAACCCGGCAAAAACGGCTCCAGCACCTGATCAAACAGTATTCCCATGACGAACGAACACACCGCAGATGCCCATACTTCCCCTGTCGATGTCGTCACCAGACTCATCGAAACGCGGCGGTCGATCAAGCCTGCTGACTTTTCTGACCGCCGTGTCGAGGATGCCCTTGTTTGGCAAATGCTTAGCAATGCCAACTGGGCGCCGACTCATGGCATGACGGAACCCTGGCGGTTCTTTGTGTTTACTGATGCTGCCAGACTGACGTTGGGTCATTTGCTGGCCGACATTTACTCTCGGATCACTCCGGTGGATTCGCAGAAGCCCGCCACAGCGGCCAGGCTGGTGTCCAATGCAGAACGATCGTCGCATCTGATCGTCATTGCCATGAAGCGTCAGGTGTCGGAAAAGATTCCTGAGGTGGAAGAAATCGAGGCCGTGGCGTGCGCCGTACAGAACCTGCATCTGACGGCAACCGCGATGGGGGTTGCGGGATACTGGTCTTCCGGGAAATCGATCTGCAGCGATCAGCTGCGTCAACACCTGGGACTCAGTTCCGACGATCGCATTCTGGGGCTGTTCTACGTGGGCTACTCACGCACAGACTGGCCGACCGGATCGCGTTCACCCGTGGAAGAAAAAGTTGTCTGGTCATCGGACGCGTGAGCTGTCGCAGCGCTGGTACGGATCCTGCATCGTGGTCGACAAAATGCTGCAGCTGACCGCCGGTCTGTGGTACGCCGTTGTGTGGGCTGCCAGCCTGCGAGCCCCGTGGTGAAGCACGTGGCAGGCTGGCAGCCCACACAACGACATTCCACTGAGCCGAAAACGCAATCCGTGAACGCACGCGAAGTCCCCGGTCTCAGGCCGTTTGACTTCCCAACACGCAGCGCGTGAACGTACAGTCCATGAACCCCGTTGGCGTCAACTGCATCACGTGCGGTAAGGACGCCGACCCGGTAAACTGAATTCGATACAATATCCAGTCCACGGACGGCAATGAAACGACGATTGATGATCATGCTGCGATTACTACTGACTGTCACGTGTTTTTATTCTTCCGTTCACGCCGCACAGCCCGACCGTCCCAACGTCCTGTTCGTCGCTGTTGATGACCTGCGACCGGAACTTGCCTGCTACGGCAGACAGCACATTCATTCGCCAAACATCGATCGGCTGGCGGACTCGGGAGTGCTGTTTGAACGAGCCTTTTGCATGGTGCCAACGTGTGGTGCGTCACGTGCCAGCTTGATGACCGGATTACGACCGTCACGAAAACGGTTCGTCACGTATCTGACGAAGGCCGAAAAAGATGCGCCTGGGATCACGACGTTCAATACACACTTTCGCAACAATAACTATCACACGATTTCGCTGGGCAAGATCTTTCATCATATGAGCGACAATGCCCACGGCTGGTCAGAACCGGCATGGCGACCGCCGCGAAACCCCTGGTACCGCCTTCCGGAAAATCACAGGTTACATCTGCAGGGGCAGAAGCTAAAGAAGAAAAAACGCGGGCCGGCATGGGAATCTGCTGACGTCCCGGACAACGCTTATCCGGATGGCGTGCTGGCGGAACATGCCATCGCCGAGCTAAGCAAGTTGAAAGACCAGGATCAGCCGTTCTTTATGGTGGTCGGATTCTTTAAACCGCATCTGCCGTTCATTGCTCCGCAGAAGTACTGGGAGTTGTATGACCACGATCAGATCGCACTTCCTGACAACTACCACGTTCCCAGGGATGCACCGAAGGAATCCATCCACAATTCCGGTGAGCTTCGCAGCTATGCCGGCATCCCGGCCAGAGGACCGGTTTCCGACGAAGCCGCTCGCAATCTGATTCACGGATACTACGCCTGCGTCAGTTACACGGATGCTCAGATCGGCAGGCTGCTTGACGAACTCGACCGGCTGGAACTTGCCGAAAACACCATCGTTGTGTTGTGGGGCGACCACGGCTGGAATCTCGGTGAGCACACACTCTGGTGCAAACACAGCTGCTACGAGACGTCGATGCAGATTCCGCTGATTGTGCGTGCTCCCGGAATCAAAGGCGGTCAGCGAAGATCGGGACTCGTGGAATCCATCGACCTGTATCCGACACTGTGTGAACTTTCCGGCCTGACATCGCCGGACCATCTGCAGGGACGCAGCATCGTCGGGTTGATGAAAGACTCGCAGGCAGATTGGAAAACAGCAGCGGTCGGTCGTTTCCAGAAGGGCGACACGATTCGCACAGAAGAATTTCGATTTACCGAATACTCAGACGCTGCTGGAACGCGGACATCCGCGATGCTCTATGATCACACGGCTGATCCTGATGAGAATGCCAACGTTTTGAAATCCAGGCAGCAGGTTGTCAACGAACTGACAAAGCAACTGCATCGAATTAAGCCGGACGGCCGGAATTGAACGGTCCCCTCAACTGACAGTGAGACCATGCAAACGGACACCGAACTTATTACCACTCTGAGCCGACGCGCTTTCTTACGGAACGGCACACTGCTGCTGGCCGCAGCGGATTCATCATTGATCTTTGCCGGACAGGAACAGTCTGCGCTCCGAGTGGGACTGGTGACCGACCTGCATTATGCCGACAAGCCACCGGCCGGCAGCCGTCATTATCGAGAGACTCCCGACAAGCTGGCCCAGGCCGCAGCTCAGTTTTCGGAGAACAAACCTGACTTCATCGTGGAACTGGGAGACTTCATCGACGCCGCCGATTCTGTGGATGCAGAACTCGGCTACCTGAAACGGATCAACAAAGAGTTCCTGCCGATCTGCCGTCACCGTCATCACGTACTGGGGAATCACTGTGTGTATACGCTGAACAAGCGGGAATTTATGGACGTCGTCGAGCAGCCGAAATCGTATTATTCGTTTGACGAGGGCGATTTTCATTTCATCGTGCTGGACTCATGTTTCCGCAGCGACGGCACACCGTACGGCCGGAAGAATTTCGTGTGGACGGACCCCAACATCCCGGCTGCGGAAGTTGAGTGGCTGAAAGCGGATTTGAACAGCACAACAAAGAAGACCGTGGTGTTTGCTCATCAGCGACTCGACGTCAGCAACCACTACGGCGTCAAAAATGCCGACAGCGTTCGCAAAGTGTTGGAGGAGTCGGGTCAGGTTCTGGCCGTTTTTCAGGGACACAGCCACAAGAACGATCACAACGAGATCGGCGGTATTCATTACTGCACGCTGGTTGCGATGGTGGAAGGATCGGGCAAAGACAACAACGCCTTTTCAGTGATGGAGATGACTGCCGGCGGAACGATCCGAATTGAAGGATTCCGCAAGCAGGCGGATTACCGCTGGAACGTCTGACACTGGCGAGCGGGGTACGTCAGTGCCCTGATTCTGGGCTGCCTTTGTCTATCCGGACGTTTCCCTGCGTCGTGAATGGGTCTGTGTCGACCCAGCGAAAAGATCAGGGGACTTACGTCCCCCGCTCGCCTTACAAGTCCTGGGTGACATGAACAGAAAAAAGGGGTCTTTTTCTGCGTGAAATGCTTAAGGCGCTGATTTCAATTTGCTCGTCCAATCGTAGTGTGCGGAAAAAGACGTCCGACCATTTTTTTCGAAACAGATACCCACGTTAATGCCGGAACCCGTACCGTTCATATTTGTTTGCTGTCAATTCGGAGCCGAAAAGACGTGTAAGCAGGAATTGCTGACTCGCTACCCCGGCCTGAGATTTGCGTTTTCGCGGCCTGGTTTTAT
>LWDU01039251.1_pt1 | contig 12224 bp, 7 predicted proteins | sample 727161 | NCBI WGS metagenome assembly LWDU01 (sample SAMN04566230, study PRJNA314399) | hydrothermal vent metagenome | isolation source: deep sea hydrothermal plume seawater | place: Mexico: Gulf of California, Guaymas Basin | collected 2004-07-11 | reverse complement strand
CTCTGGCCGCCGGAGAGAAAAGCGATGCCGGGGACGGCGGCCGGAACGTTACGAAGGAAATTATGTACCGTAGCGCCGGCCACCTCTTCCACACTCGCCTGTTCAGGGCAATGCGATCCCGATATGACCATATTCGGTTTCAGAATAATCCCTTCCAGCAGCACTTCGTGTTCACGCAGAGCGGTAAAAACACTATTGAGCGTGACTTCTGTGATCACATCACATTGGTCGATTGAGTGCTCGCCGTCCATCAGCACTTCAGGCTCGACAATCGGCACGATCCCGGCTTCCTGGCATAACGCCGCATATCGGGCCAGCGCATGGGCATTGGCGTCGATACAGACGGCGGATGGAATGTCCTCTCCAACGGTGATCACCGCGCGCCACTTGGCGAACCGGGCGCCCAGATCATGATACTCAGCAAGCCGATCCCGCAAACCGTCCAATCCCTCCGTGACGGTCTCCCCCGGAAAACCCGCAAGATCACGTGCTCCGGCATCCACCTTGATGCCCGGAAAAATGCCTTTATCCGCCAGGCACTTAGGAAACGGCGTTTCCTCATCGTCGAGGGCACACTGGCGAAGCGTCTCATCAAAGAGAATGACCCCGCTGACAAATTGTTCAAGTCCTTTGGTGGTCAACAACATGTTGCGATAGGCACGTCGGTTCGCTTCGTTCGACTCTATATTAACGCTGTCGAACTTCTTTTTGATCGTTCCAGCACTTTCATCCGCTGCCAGAATGCCCTTGCCCGGCGCGACCATGGCCTGAGCTGTTTCCAGTAGTGTCGTCATCGTACTCATTATGTCTCCTCAACAGTCAACGTTTAGGTCAGTAGGATGTATAAGAATTCGGCCATCATATACATCAATAAAAGAATTATGTCAAGCTCTTTCTTTTCAGTAAGTTAGGAAAGTTATATTTATCAATAAGTTGACGACTTATTACAAAAAATCCTGGAATCATTTTTTCGGTTGAATAATCCACGGTAACAAGGTATAATCACAACAGGCCGCACAGAGATACATTGAACGTGTATTTCAGACATGTTTTACGATACGGTTCACCATCCATCCTGCTCATCTATATGGCCGATCACGCGTTTCATCCGCCCTTCATGCTGGCGCTCGATATCGGTACATCATCCGTGCGGGCGATCCTCTACGATGGCCGGGGATCTATGACGGACCATATTGCTCAGGTGACGTATGACATGGACACCTCGCAGGATGGGGGCGTCTACATTGACGGGGACAGGCTGGTCGACGTGGTATGTACAACGCTCGACCGGTTTTTTACTGAAGCCGAACGGCCGCAGATAAGCGGTGTTGCGGTGACGACATTCTGGCATAATGTGCTGGGTGTCGGATCGTCTGGACGGGCGGTAACCCCGTTGATCAGTTGGGCGGACACGCGACCAGGCACGATCATGCCGGCTTTGCGAGAACGCCTGGATGAAAAAACGACACACGCTAATACCGGCTGCGTGCTGCATTCATCCTATTTACCGGCCAAACTATCCTGGCTCGCCCAGCATCATGCAGATAAATTTGATCAGGCTGAACGCTGGATGTCGATCGGTGAGTATTTATTTTTACAGTTGTTCGGTGATACGGCGTGCAGCATATCCATGGCATCCGGGACCGGACTGCTCAATCTGCATACCTGCACATGGGATGCGGATACGCTATCGGCACTGCCGCTAGAACCCGCCCAACTATCTCGTTTAACGGACCTCGACGTGCCATTTACAGGGTTGAAGGATAAGCATAGGGCGCGCTGGCCGGCTTTGCAGAACCTCCCCTGGTATCCGGCCGTGGGTGACGGCGCGTGCAGCAACATCGGCAGCGGGTGCGTGACCGCGGATCGTATAGCCATAATGGTCGGTACCTCCGGCGCGATGCGGGTGATGTCGTCCAACGAAATGTTTACAATCCCTGAGGGCCTCTGGTGCTACCGGTCGGATCGCAGACGCATCCTGATGGGCGGAGCCCTGAGCAATGGTGGCAATGTGTACGGATGGATGCGATCCTCCCTGCAATTTGGCGATGATGCGGATGTTGAGCAGGCTATCGCGGCCATGTCGCCCGATGCGCACGGTTTGACGGTCCTGCCATTCTGGGCGGGAGAGCGCAGTCCGGGCTGGCATGCGTCGGCCCGTGCCACGATCACCGGCATGACTCTGCATACCACGCCGACTGATATCATGCGTGCGAGCCTGGAGGCAACCGCCTACTGTTTTGCCTCGATTTATGCACGTTTGCAGACCATTCATGTGGAAGTAAAAGAAATGATTGCCTCGGGGGCCGGACTGCTTCAGTCCCCTGCCTGGTTGCAGATGATGGCGGATGTGCTGGGACGACCGGTCGTCGCTTCGGCTGTTACGGAGGCCTCCAGCCGCGGTGCGGCATTGCTTGCCCTGGAATCGGCCGGTATTCTGTCCGATCCCATAGAGGCGCCTGTACCGCTGGATAAAACCTATGATCCGGATATGTCGAACCATGCCCGTTATCGCGAGGCCATGTTTCGCCAGCAGGAATTGTATGAATTGTTAGTTTCGAATTCCGAGTAGAAAATTCGGGGTGCAAACGAGAACACACAGAACTCGGAACTTTCTTACCCTAAGGAGACGCCCGTGGCAACGACCGATCTTGAACATATCAACACCATTCGCATATTAGCCGCCGAAGCCGTTCAGAAGGCCAATTCCGGGCATCCCGGCATGCCGATGGAAGCCGCCCCCCTCGCCTATCTGTTGTGGACCAGATTTATGCGGTATAATCCTGAGAACCCCGCGTGGGTTAATCGAGACCGCTTTGTCCTGTCCGCCGGCCACGGATCGATGCTGATTTACGCCATGCTGCACCTCACCGGCTATAATTTGTCGCTTGAAGAGATCAAGAATTTTCGCCAGTGGAACAGCCTGACGCCCGGCCATCCGGAATACGGTCTGACACCCGGTGTGGACACAACCACCGGACCGCTCGGTCAGGGGATCAGCACCGCCGTCGGGATGGCTATGGCAGAGGCCCATCTTGGCGCCAGATTCAACCGCCCCGGCCATGATGTGATTGACCATTTTACCTACGTGATCGCCAGTGATGGTGATTTGATGGAGGGGGTCTCTTCGGAAGCGTGCTCGATGGCCGGGCATCTCGGATTAGGCAAGATGATCGTGGTGTATCTGGACAACCACATCACCAGTTCTACGGATCTGGCTTTCTCCGAGAATGTAGGCTTGCGTTTCGACGCATACGGTTGGCATGTGCAGCGGGTGATGGACGGCAATGACCTGGCCTCGTTAGAATCCGCGATCCACGCTGCTCAGGGCGTAACGGATAAACCTTCTATAATCGTCTGTCGAACAATTATCGGTTACGGCAGTCCCAACAGGGCAGGCACCTCCAAAGCCCATGGCGAAGCGCTCGGAGAAGAAGAACTGGCACTGACCAAAAAGAATCTGGGATGGCCCGCCGAACCGGCGTTCTATATACCGGAGGACGTACTCACTCATTTCCGGCAGATGGCGTCCCGTGGTAACGAACTGGAGTCCGCCTGGAAACAGAATGTTGATGCCTATACTGCTGATCATCCGGATCTATCCCGGGAGATGCAACGTTGTCTCAACGGCGATCTGCCTGAAGGCTGGGAAAATGACCTGCCGATCTTTACGCCCGATCTGGACGATATGGCGACCCGGCAGGCATCCGGCACGGTCATCAACGCCCTAGCCGCTCGTATTCCTGAGCTGATGGGCGGTTCAGCCGATCTGGCCGGGTCCAACAATACGATGATCGAGGCCGAGACGGATTACGCCGCCGGTCATTATATCGGGCGCAACCTGCGTTTCGGCGTACGGGAACATGCCATGGGCGCGGCGCTGAACGGCATGATGGTACATGGCGGTGTGATCGCTTATGGTGGGACGTTTCTGGTGTTTTCCGATTATATGCGCCCGGCCATTCGTCTGGCGGCATTGATGGTGGTCGCCCCCATCTACGTCTTTACCCATGAGAGCGTCGGCCTGGGTGAAGATGGTCCAACGCATCAGCCCATCGAGCATTATATGGCCCTGCGGGTGATCCCGCATCTGATTGTCATCCGGCCTTCCGACGCCACCGAAACGGCAGAGGCGTGGCGCGCGGCTCTTCTGCACCGAAACGCACCGGTAGCCCTCCTGCTCACCCGACAAAAGATGCCTGTTCTGGATCGAACGACGCTGGCTTCTGCCGAAGGACTTCAACAGGGCGCCTATATTCTGGCGGATGCGGAAGGCCCGACACCGGATGTCATCCTCATTGCAACCGGTTCCGAAGTTCATGTGGCACTGGCCGCCAGAGAGATGCTGGCCGCAGAGAGCATCGGCGCACGCGTTGTCAGCATGCCGAGTTGGGAGCTGTTCGAGGCGCAGCCGGCAGATTACAAAGAATCAGTCCTGCCCACCTCTGTCACTGCCCGGTTGGCTATAGAAGCAGGGGTGACCCTTGGTTGGGAGCGATATGTCGGTACACAGGGCGATGTAATAGGCATTGATCGCTTTGGCGCCTCCGCACCGGCTAAGATCATTTTCGAACAGCTGGGCTTTACGGCAGAAAACGCGGCCGCTAGAGCGAAAGCGTTACTCGATGGCTAAGCGTAAATCGCGCAGGAAACGGTCTTCATCACGCCGGTCGGCTTCCGATACGCCGCCGGGACCGCCAGAGGCCATACCATAACGAACCCATAAATCATGCCCTCATTCAAACTTGGCAGTTCCGTGATCGAACCGAAAACGCCCGTAATCGCCGGTTCATATACAACTATCACATTTACCTACACCGCCGGGCATCCTATCGATGATACCGGCTATCTGAAAATCGTATTCCGGTTTGCCGGCGATTTTGGAGCGCCTCAATTTTCTGATCCGTCCGCCCCAAATTTTTGTATTGTGAGGACAAGCGCCGATTGCCGTATAGAGCCTCGTTGGGATGTAAAAGGGCATATCCGTCCGTGGGGACGAGCTCTATTCCTCAAAGTCATGGGCGGTTTTGTGAATACGGGTGAACAGATTGAGGTGGTCTTCGGGGACAGGTCGAGCGGATCGCCGGGCTGGCAGATGCAGACGTTTTGTGAAGAGACCTTTCAATTCAAAACACTGGTAGATCCGATTGCTACATACCAGTTCAATGAATTGCCTCTTTCTCCGGTCTTACAGATTATTCCGGGCGATTCCGTCAGAACCGTTTGCATCGCGCCTTCGCAGGTACAGGCAGGTGAGCCGTTCACCTACTTTATCAAACGAGAAGATCGATGGGGTAATCCGACCGGCATCCCCGAAAAAAAGAGACATGACGGCTTGTCGACACCCGGTGTTCTGACACTTACCGCCGTAGATAAAAAGACAGATCTATCTTTCGTCAGTAATCCGATCGTGGTCCTTTGTGAACCATCACCGCTATGTCGGTATTGGGCGGACATACATGGGCAGTCCGAAGAAACGGTCGGCACGAATACGATTCACGACTATTTCACCTTTGCGCGGGACTACGGCCTGCTTGATATCGGTGGCCATCAGGGCAATGATTTTCAGATCACCGACGACTTCTGGGCGACCATAAACGACACCACGCGTACCTTCTATGAACCGGGCCGTTTTGTGACGTTTCCCGGTTACGAATGGAGCGGAAACACCCCCCTGGGCGGTGACCGGAATGTATTCTACCAGGATGAAGGTGGATTGATCAGTCGTAGCTGCGGGGATCTGGTGCCGGAGGTAAAGGATACCCATTCATCGACGGCAGAAGAGCTGTTCACTTTTTTGAAGCAACAAACGGATCGAACGATGTTTGTGGTGCCCCATGTGGGTGGCCGTTATGCCGATATTCGGATGCATGACCCGGCACTCGAGTGGAATGTGGAAGTGCACTCGGCCTGGGGTACTTTCGAATGGCTTGTTGAAGATGCCTTCCGGATGAACTACCGCGTTGGTATCTGTGCCAATTCAGATGGCCATAAAGGCCGCCCGGGCGCATCCTATCCCGGTGCCGGTAAGTTCGGTTCCTACGGCGGCCTCACCTGTGTTCTGTCAGATGCGCTGGACCGTAAGGCTGTTCTATCTGCGCTTCGGGCCAGGCATTGTTACGGCACCACGGGCAACAGACCCATCATAGAAATCCGGCTAACCTGGCCGGATGGCCGTGAGGCTAAGATGGGCGATCTTGTTGAGGATGGCGCCGGCATCCCTGAACTGCATGTCCGAGTTGTGGGGACAGGCCCCATTGAGCGTATTGAGATTCGAAATGGCCTGGAGACCATGACCACCGAGAGACCATATGGCGTCGTCGATCTTGGACGGCGGATCAAGGTGGTCTGGAGTGGGGCCGAAGTGCGGGGTCGTGACCGTATGGTATCCTGGGATGGCACATTACATATTCAGGACAATATGATTACCCAGGTCCAACCGGTTAATTTCTGGAATGCCGATCAGCCGCTTCAGCAACCTGATGTGAATCGTCTGACCTGGAAGTCTGTTACCACCGGTGGCGTGGCTGGTGCGATTGTGACATTAGGCAAACTACAAGACGGCCTGATGGAAATCGACACGGTGCAAAAAGTTGTATCCTGTCGTATCGATGAAATTGGCCTGAAACCCCTGATCTGGTCATGTGGTGGTTTAAGAAAACAGCTGGCAGTCTATCGTTTACCTGACCAGCCGCCGTCCTGCGAATTCGAATATGTTATGCCATTGACAGATTTACATAAAGGCGATAATCCTATATATGTTAAAGTTACGCAGGAAGATGGTCATATGGCGTGGACCAGTCCGGTGTATATCATTCAGTAAAAGGAGTATATATGATGCACATTGGCATTATCGGCTGCGGCGGGATGGGTACGCATCATGCCAAAGTCATCAGTGAGATGCACGATTTAACGCTCGTAGGCGTAGCAGATTCGATCAAGGAAAAAGCTGATCAGGTGGCCGGAGAATTATTCACCACGGCCTTCGAAGATTATCGGGATCTGATTTCTTGTGTAGATGCCGTTATGATATGTACCCCTCCCTTTGAACGCACTCAGATTGTGATCGATTGCGCCCAGGCTGGTGTACATATCTTTGTGGAGAAACCAATTGCTCTGGACCTGGAATCGGCAGATAGGATGCTTGCGGCGGCGGAAAAGGCCGATGTCATTTTTATGATCGGATATGTCCTGCGATTCACCCATCCGTTTCAGATTCTGCATGAAACCTTTGCCAAAGGCAAATTAGGCCGCCTGGTCAACTGCTGGACACGTCGATATATGCCTTACGATACGTCAAATCGTTGGTATGGCGACCAGTCCAAGAGCGGCGGCGTCGAACTTGATTTCGCCAGTCACGACATCGACTGGTTGCGCTGGGTTGGCGGTGAGGTGCGTCAGGTGTGCGGTCGGGTGGAACGCGTACGACCCGGCATACAGGCAGACGAACATGTGCACGCGGTGATGTTATTCGATAAAGGTATGGGATCGGTGGACGCCAGTTGGGCACCGGGCTTGAGTGATAGCTCTATCGGCATTCTGGGTACCAAAGGCAGTATGATCGTAGATCGCGACGGTACGATACGTCAAAAAATCGGAGAGGAGGAGGAAACGGTCATCCGGCCACGCAAAGGGGAAACGATACAAAAACATTTCGTACGTTGCGCTACGCAGAAAAGAACACCCAAGGTGACCGGATATGACGGCCGGGCTGCTCTGGAGATTGTGCTGGCCATTCAGGAATCTTCGATGGCTGGTCATTCTGTGGAAGTAGAACATAAATCTAAATAGGCGGATTCGACAGCCCATCAATCGATGATCGTCACGGATGTTATGCTTGAGCGCCTCCCACTTCGCCCATGACGGAGCAATAGGCGCCGAGAGTATCACAGTATGGGTCTGAGCCGGTTTCTGTTCAATGAGGCTATCAGGTTCATAACCATTTGCATCCCGATCTGGACATCCGGCTGGGTACCCGCCGGGAAAGGACGCGCGCGGTCAGGCTTTATGAACGGTAAGGCTTCGGGCCTGCAGAGAAATGGACTTACTTGAGTACCAGTAAGGACAAAGCATAAATATCACCCTCCACGATTCACACTTCTTTCCTCCGTACCATCTCTCACGTTCTGATCATGGCGGTCGTATTTCCTATTCCGGCGTTGAAATCATAATTGCTGATCCCTGCCGGCTCCAGCGAACGCTATGCGGTTCATCATTCATAAATTATCCTTCATAAATCATCATACCCTTTCCGATATCAAATGCACCCGATCCGCCGTTCCCAGACTGTCGAATATCTCCTCGTTATGGGAAATAAGTAGGATGCCCTTGCCCTCCTCCTGCTTGGTGCGCAGCAGGTCGATCATGTTTTTGATGCTCGCAAAATCCAACCCGTTCAACGGCTCATCCAGAATCAACAGTTCTGTATCCAATGAGAGGGTCCGAAGCAGATTCAATCGTTGCTTCTGTCCACCGCTTAAGTATTTGATAGGCCTGTTAAGAAAGGAATAGTCCACTTCAGACGGAAAATGTTCCTCTAACTTACGGTGGACATAATCAGACGTAATATGTTCGGGATGGGGCAACCCGGCGAAGATATCTTTGACCCTGGCATTCAAATTCAGAGCCTCATCCGCATGTTGAAAAACCATACCAATTTTTCTGCCCCATAGTTGCTGCCAGAACTGTGTCGGAGTCGTATCTGTCAGATGGATCTTTCCAAGACGCATATCGAAATCTTGCCCACGCACCAACCCCATAATCAGTTTAGCCAGGGTGGTTTTACCCACACCGCTGGACGCTTTGAGATACACGATCTGATGGCGGCGGATGATCAGCGGGAAAGCATTCTTGGATCGCGCATACCGAGACAGGACCAGGCGTCTCCCAAATACGGAAATGCCGCTCTCCAACCGCAGTAAAATATCTTTTGGAGACCGCCTTGACTTTCTTGCCTTGTGAGACGACGGCGTGTCCTGGTTTGTTTTTATCCATTTTAAATAGGATTGAGGCGAGAATTCATTAAGCTGCAACCGATTCTTTTCCAGGGTCAATTCTTTAAAGACGATCGAATTGAGCAGGTCGGTATGGAATTTGAACACCTCGGATATCATGGAATAATCATGGGTGATCAGCAGGGTGGTAAACGGGTGTCGTCTAAACTGGTTAAATAAGAAGGCCAGAAAAAGATTTCGGGTCTCGTTGTCCAGACTGCCGGTCGGCTCGTCGAACACGAAAATCGCCTGGTCAGGCGCCGATGCGTGTGTCATATGGAGCTCAATTTTTTTGAAGGCCATGGCCAGCAGAAAACGTTGCTTTTCACCGCCGCTGGGTCGATGCGGTTGGGGATACACGTGGAGTAACTCCTTTACCCCTGTACCCCGAGTCGTCTCCCAGAGTTGCCTTAAGATATCCGGTTCCGTCCGCGCTTGCGCCAGGGCCCCTTCCCGAAGTTGATCCTGTAGTTTCATGAGCGGATTAAGATGCGATGAGGGCTCCTGGAACACGAAGAACCCGTCTGCCTGCATTTCGGCGACATGTCTGGTTTTCAGATAGTCCTCGTAGGGTATCCCATTGACGACCACGTCGAGTTCCTGCGGGTCGAGAAGACCGTATATGGCTTTCGAAATAATAGATTTACCGATACCCGATTCGCCGAAAAGAAAGGTGATCTGGTGACGGTGTATATCAAAACGATCCGTCTCCACCAGCAGCTTGCCCTGGGACGAAATAGAAATTTCATATGGAAATGCGCTGTCGCTCATCCCTTTAATACTCCGTACCGTTTAGCAAAGCCATTGGCGATATGATAGATGGACAGCAGAGTAAACACAATCAGGAAGGCAGTAGTCAAACCCTGGAGATGCTGGAAAAAAAGATTCGGGAGGTAGGTCAGGTGCGTCAGGGTATACCCAATCGCCAGAATATCCTGTTTGCTGTCTATCCTGGCCAGCATACTGCCCAGCGTGATCGGCAGATTCATCGGGCTGACATTTGTAGACAGGCCAACAGAGATGATAAAATCCACACTGCACTGCAGAAAAATGGCAATACCGAAAATGGCGATCAGTTTGTTAATGATATGCAGGAGGCTATTTTTCCACAAGATCTCAACATGTATGATGCGATGTTCCGATATACCGCAGCACAACATCGCGTTGACAAAATCAAGCGTACGGTAATGATCGATCCGTTCTCGAATGAGATCCACTAATTCCGGAAATACAAACAGGCTGGTCACCATCGCCATCAGGATCATCACGAGCAGTTCGCTCTGTAATACCTCCTGGCGTAGCATCATGGTAATGAGCACATACCCCACAAGCACACCGATAATCTGGGGTATCGATCGAATCACATTCAACAAAAAATCCAGGGACAGGACCAACCCTTTTTTTTGTGACCGTTCCAGTACGTACAGACCAATAGCAGCGCCCCAGCCCAGGATACAACAGAACGCAATGACCAGCACGGCGATCAGACAGGTGTGTATGAAAGCCGATTGAATCTGATCGAACGCCGGACCATTCAGAAATATCCGGTTCCATATCCAGAGCGTCAAAATACCAAATGCCCAGATGCTCAACCAGAGCTTGTCTTTCTGACGATATAATCGTGCGGCGAATGTCTGTATCTGTCGAGTTATCATAGTATAATATCAGGTGGGCAATAATACCGTATCTCTTATCTGCCCACCTGCCCACCTGCCATTTCACCCGTTCTCATACCTTCTGGCCTCGTAATCCTTCCACCAGTCCACGCTTATTTCCGTAAATTTGACGATCAGGAAGAGGCACATAAGGATGAACAGAATGATATCATATTGCTCATACAGCATATTTTGAAGCAGCTCATAGGCCAGATGACCGTGAATGTTCAGGGACATTTCAATAATTATCAGGCCGGTAATCAAAAAGGACGCCTGTTCCTTAATAGTCAGAATATACTGATAGCGGGCATTGAGGTATATATGCTGGAAGATGTGATTGGGAAATTGTTTTCTTATACGAAAGATTGCTTGAACAGGAAACGATTCGTACGATGCATTAAGATTCTTGACCACGGCCGTTTGAACGTATCCCTTATAGCTTTCCGCCACCAGAAAGGTGTGAAATTTCTGGGCGTAGGTAATGAGGAGGCCATTGGAGATCACGCCCAGCAAGATCATGAAAAAGAACGTGTCCGTATCGAATCTGGACCGCAAAGAATAGGAGAGAACGTATGCAGGAGAAAAGAGCACAAGAAGCAACACCCCTTTTGCTGCGGCCTTCAGGAGCAAAACACCTCCGGCACGGACCTGAGGCCATAACGCAGAGGCATCGGTATAAGGCGGCATATTCTGGATAAACTGTGCAAATTGCGCCATATAAGAATCCCGTTGCTGCTTCTCCTGTACAAAACGGAAAATGGCCAGGGTCTGCACGCCGTAATAGGTCAGGGCCATAACCGGCAGGTACGTCAGAATGAAGCTGACATACATACCGAGTATGTTAAAAAAATCAGACCAGGCCATACCCGTCCCGCTACGGAGCAAGGCCTGGAGTTCGGCCATATCCGCTGCGGCGTATCGCTGCGCCCGGGCAACCAGCGAGTCGTTCTGGACAGATGCGTCAGGACGAAAGATCTGGAGGGATTCTTTTAGCAGTGTCTTATGGAGAGGCTGGCTCAGATCGAGAGACGAGAGGTTCACATAAGGCGATGCGGCCTCAAACTCCTGCTGCCTGGCAGTGTGATTGCCGGAACGTATCCACAGGAAACAAACAACGAAGAGGAGGCCTATAAAGAGGATGCTGCATAGATGCGCCACATATTTTTGAGGTAAGGTTCCGACTAACTTTTTGAGCCGTGTTGCAAACCAGATAAGATGTCGTTTTATTTCAGATAATTTAGATCCGATTTTCACCATCATATCAAGGTTCTCTGGAAATAACAATGTAGCGGTTAACATATTTAACGGAGAGCCCTTCACGACGTACAAAGGCGTCCAGGTCATTGACAATATACTGAGCGCTTTCTACAAATTGATCGGCATAAGTTGATTTTTTTAAACGACATATAACCCTGTCTTTCTGAATCACCATTTGCCATTGGGGCGCAGAAAGCGCCTGGCCTGTTTCCTGATTCAATGTCTTGAACAAATCGCCGATCACCGTATTTACACTCTGTAAATGGGCCTCGATACGTGAACGAAGATCGGGAGATAATAACTCGGATAACAACGCTTC
>LWDU01043702.1_pt1 | contig 12225 bp, 15 predicted proteins | sample 727161 | NCBI WGS metagenome assembly LWDU01 (sample SAMN04566230, study PRJNA314399) | hydrothermal vent metagenome | isolation source: deep sea hydrothermal plume seawater | place: Mexico: Gulf of California, Guaymas Basin | collected 2004-07-11 | reverse complement strand
CTCGGGAGTATGTAGGTAAGTTTTGGGTGGATAGCATCACCCATGACGAACGCCTTTTAAAATATGTTCTAGACATGCAAGGTTCTAAAAGAATTTGCATGGGGACAGATTACCCCTTCCCATTGGGAGACCTTAAATTCGGTAAGTATATGGAAAATATGGGGCTTGAAAAAGCAGAATTAGAAGATATTTTTCACGGTTCTGCTATGAGTTGGTTAGATTTGGACTTAAATAAATTTATTTAGATGAGTGTCGAGCCTGATTTACTAGAACTTATTGAAAAGTGCAAAGTGGGTGACAGGCGTGCGCAATTCGATTTGTACGGTAGATTTTCCGGGCTCATGTTTGCGGTTTCTCTGAGATATACTAATACAAGAATTGATGCTGAGGATGTAGTCCAAAACGCCTGGGTTAAGATTTTCTCAAAACTAGACACTTTTTCAGAAAATAATTCTTTTGAGGGTTGGATGCGTAGAATAGTTGTAAACACTGCCATTACCCTGTATCGTAAGAATAAAAAACACGCCAATCAAGCAGATATTTCAGAAGTGCTTGCAACCCCTGCGGACATTGATGCGTCTAAACAATGTGATTTTACCCGTGAAGAACTCGAGAATGCAATTTCTCGTATGCCTGAAGGGTATGGAGTTGTATTTAAATTATATGTGATTGACGGATATAAACACAAGGAAATAGCTGAGATGCTTGATATAGAAGTAAACACTTCTAAAAGCCAACTCAGCAGAGCGAAGAAGTTTTTGCAAGGTGTTCTATTACATATGGAGCAAGTTGCAACACCTAGTGTAGATGACCCACAGTAACATTGATTAATGAATGATAATGAAACCAATTAAAGACATATTTAACTCTCATATTCAAGGCCTATATAAAGGTCATGAAGTTGATGCTCCAGGATCTGTTCAAGAAGGAGTGTTTAATCAACTAGACGCAATAAATGGATCTACTACCAGTGGTAGTGCTTCAGGCGGGTTTACATCTAAGGCCGTCCTTGGTGCTGCTGTTGTAATCGTGGGCTTTGCTTGGTATTTAATGCCTGTCTCTGAAGATCAGGTAGTGGTTGATGAAGTTGAAGTTGTTGAGGAGCTTGTTGTCGAAGAAGTTGAAGTTGTCGAAGAAATTGCGGTTATAGAAGCTTTGAATGAAGTTGAAGTAGTGCCAGAGGAAGTTGAAGTTAGCGTTGAAGAACCAATCTTAGCTGAGGAAGAAATTCAGAAAACGGTTGTTACCTCAGTAGTAGAAGATATAAAGCCAGAGGTTGTGGTTGACACCAATGTTGATGTTGAAATCATTGAAGAAACAGCTCCAACTGAAGAGGTTGTTAAAATAAAAGAAGAAAAAGAGCTGGAAGAAGTTTTAGAGTGGGTTTTACCAGCTAAATTAGAGGTTGACGAATGATAAGATTGACGAGGAACTTATTCCTTTTTGTCATAGGTGTTTCAACCGCTGCTGCTCTAAAAGCTGAAGTATCCCCCGTATGTTTTAAAGATACGGTTTTGATAAACGGCAGAATTCTTTCAATAAAATCCTCTGTTCAAGTAGATACGTTATCACCCCAGCCAGAACGGACTCCGTTTCGCAAATGGCTCAATGATGCTCAATTTTATTCTGCGATTAGAATGGGGGAGGAGATAGGTGGCGAACCAGAAATAGGAGATGGATTCTTCAGGGTTTTAGAAAAAACAACTTTCCCGGAAATTTCTGTAGAAGTAACCCATCCAGTAAAAGAGTCCTTTCAATTGTTTTACAAAACCGGGGCCAATGTTTCTTTAGTAAACCTTTTGAATTACAATCAGTTAGATGAGGATGTGATAGGATTTAATTGGGATGAGAGTGATGATCTTCTGCAGATTATATCTTTCGAGGATCCTCTTCTAAATGAATCGGATACATTACAAGTGCCTTTAAGGAATGCTTTAAACATTAGTGTTATTTACGGTTTAGAGTGGCGAGGAGTTATGAGAGGTGCAAGGGGTTGGGTTTGGGGAGGACAAATAGAGTGGTCGCCATTTAAGCCGAAAAGAGCTCATTTGTTAGAGCCACCTTCAGATCCTGCCGATTGGGAAGAAGTACCTATCGAGTCAACTTATGAGATCGAGCCGGGTGAAACCAATGCGATTAAGTTTAGAGCGTACACGAGTTGGTCACCTTGGAGAACCCCATTGTTTTTAAGGGCTGAGGTTCTAATTTCAAAAGATTCTGCTGGTGCCTGTCTAGGTATTGGTTATTTATGGTAAGTTTTTTTGTTTTTTAATGTTGTAATTGTTAGATTGCAGTGTTATGATTATGTTAAAAATGCAAATATCACCTATGAAGCCTTTATTTAGGTCGACTAAATTTATTTTAGGTGTAGTGTTTTCTGTCATTTCCGCTGTTTCAATTAACGCTCAAGTCTTTGTGATTAATGGAGGCTTTGAGTTTAGTGAAACAGTACCTAATCAAACCGGGCAATGGGATTTAATCCACAATTGGACAAATGCAGGTAGCTCATCAGCAAATCCTGATTATTATCACTATTTCGGATACAATGGAGGAGATCTTCCAGAAACACCTTTAGCGTATGTCGAGGCATACAATGGTTATGCGATTGCAGGGTTAGAGGTAAGTAGAAGGGCTGGACAAAATGCTCGCGAATATTTAATGGGTGAGTTTTCTGAGCCGCTGCAAGTGGGTAAACGCTATGAGTTTTCTTATGCGATAGCGAACGGTGATGTATATAAGCACAGTACTGCTGGATTAGGAGTTAGCGATTTAGGAGTAGTTTTCTCAACTGAGGAAGTAGAACAACAACTTAGAGAACCCATTTCTTTGCATCCACAAATCAGCATGACTCAAATCCAGTACTATCAAGGCTGGGAGATTGTGAAGTTTGCTTTCACAGCAAGTGACAATTATGAATTTTTTACTTTTGGACTATTTGGAGATGATAAGGGTAAGGAGATAGAATCTTTTGAGGGGGCTGGTAGAACGATTGCGTATTATTTTGTTGATGATTTTTCCATTAGAGATTTAACATCTGAGCTAAATGACAATAATTCAGAGTCAAGGGGGGATATGTCTAACTTATTTAACCTTGAGAGAAGCACATTTGTGCCTACAGCGTTTACACCAAATAACGATGGGTTGAATGATGTTTTTGCACCGTCTTTAAGAGCCAATAGAGGAGCCTTAATGAGAGTCTTCGATAGGAGCGGCGCAATGGTTTGGGAGAGTGATGACGAGATTCCGAATTGGGAGGGGTATACTTTAGCTGGAGGCGTGGCGAAATTGGGGGTATATGTTTGGACTCTGTCTATAGTCACAGAGGATGGCTCTGTGGAGGAGTTGAGTGGCTCGGTCACACTTTTGCAGTAATTTCGCAAAAAAATCTATCTTACATTTTGAAACTTTATTCTGAGAAGGCTTCGGCGTATCCGGGTTTTAGCCCCATTGTGATGGATCACTTAAATGGAGGAGGGGTAGAGAAGATTCCGTTGGGGGAACGTATTCGAAGTACGGCATCAATGCGTGCAGTTGTTTGTGATGTAATTTCTGAGCAATATCGAGAAGTGGGAATGTCGATGAATGGTAGGCTGGAAAAACTTAGAGATTTAGAATCGAGTACCGTAACTACAGGACACCAACTTCAATTATGTGGTGGCCCGGCGTTTTTCCATTATAAGATTATTACTACAATTAGACTGGCGAGAAAACTTGAAAAGGAGTCGGGGAGGGGAGTTGTCCCGATTTTTTGGTTAGCGTCGGAAGATCATGATTTTAAGGAGGTGAGTTGGGTGAATGGGGAGAGTGAGAAGTTTGTTTGGTCGAATCCTTTAGAAAACTCAAAGTTACCGGTGGGTAAATTCTCGTTGGAGGGCATAGAGGAAGTGGTAAAGGACTGGGGTGCGAACGGAGTGGATTTAATGGAGTCTGAGGCTGTGATGTTGGAGTTGCAGAAAGCTAAAGAGAACGGGGAGAAGTACGTTCACCTTTTTAGGAGGTGGCTAGAATTGTGGTATGGAGATACAGAGCTGTTGGTTTTAGATGCAAGTCACCCAAAGTTGAAAAGCACAGCTGCAGCGTTATTCGCTCATGAATTTACAGGATCGGGTATAGCTAATGCGGTTTTGAAGACAACAGAAGAACTTAAGCTTAGAGGCTTTAAGGTGGGAACACATATTAGAGATGTGAATTTATTCTTTCAAACAGGAGATGGAGAGAGAGTCGGTATCGTGAAAAATGGAGATGGGTTTTTAGCGGGAAAAACTGTGATAAATAGTGAGGGTGAGGATTGGGGTGCATGGTGTAAAAAAAATGCTGAATTTTTGAGCCCTGGTGTTTTGTTAAGGCCCTTGTATCAAGAGCTTTTGTTGAGCAATTCTCATGTAGTATTGGGGCCGGGAGAACTAGGGTATTGGAAACAGCTAGAAGGGGCTTTTCAAATAAGAGAAATTGTTATGCCAGTTTTACACCTTAGAGATCACGTACTTGTGTTAAGTGAAGAGTTGTTATCGAATGCGGCTCAAGTGGGATGGTCAATAGAAAAAGGATGGTGGGGTGAGGAGGAGTGGAAAAAGGTTTGGGTAGAAGGGAAGATGCCATCAGGAATTGCTGATTTAGAAGAGAAATTGTCTGACTTTAAGAGGTTGTCTGTGGAAGTAGCAGTAGGAACTGATTCTACCTTAGAGGGAGCAGCATTAGCAAGTGGAGCGACAATGGACAAGGCGATTGGTAACCTTTTGAAGAAAATAGGAAAGGCTATTAAAAGAAAAAACGAACAGTTTTTAAATGATCTGTCAAGTTCTGCACTGAAAATTTCCAGTAAGGGCAGTCCACAAGACAGGTATATGAATTTCCACATTTTATCTCGTGATGTAGGTGGGTTTTTTAAGCTTAGGAACTTACTTTTGGAGCTCGATTATTCGGGGGATAAAGCTGTTTGTGAACTTATGCATGTTGTGTCAAGTGTTAATGAAAATAAGTAGGGTTTATGAGTGAAGAAATACAACTGTTAGAAGAAACGAATGAATCGGGTGAATCTATTTCACCTCAATTGCCAAGTGAAGTAAAGAATTTCTTGATAGATATCGATGGTACAATTACGGATGATGTCCCTAATGAAGAGCCAGAAAGAATGGCGACATGCATACCCTATCCTGATGCTTTAGAAACAATGGCTAAATGGTATAACGAAGGACATGTCCTCACGTTCTTCACTTCAAGAACCGAAGCACACAGAGAGGTTACAGAGGTTTGGCTTAAGAAGCATTCTATAAAATATCATGGCCTACTCATGGGTAAACCCAGAGGTGGGAATTATCATTGGATAGACAATCACATTGTGAAAGCTACTCGTTTTAAAGGGAAGTTTACGGATATGATCTTAAAGCAAAAAAACGTAGAAGTTTTTAAGAGGTAGAAAAACTAGATAGAGTCTAAGAAACGCTGTAAAATTATCGCAGAGGCTACTTTATCTAAAACACCTTTGTTTTTACGCTTGCTTTTTTTCATCCCACCAGAGATTAATGCGCTCATAGCTTCACTACTGGTGTCACTTTCATCAACTTTATGAATAGGGATTGATGGGTATTTCTTTTCTAGGTTAGAGATAAATTTTTCTATTCCGTCAGAGCTATCAGTTTTCAGGCCAACGATTAATCCGGGTACTCCTACGATTATGCCTCTGCAAGGTTCGGCGAGTATGATTTGGTCTATTTGCTTGAAAAGAGCTTTCGTCTCAACAGTTTTTAAAGGAGTCGCAACAATGGCGGAGCTGTCCGTAACAGCTATGCCAGTCCGCCTCAAACCCCAATCAAATGCGATATACCTTGCCATGGGTGCAATATACACTTGTGGATACATACCTTTGAAAAAAAATGGAATGGAGAACTCGAGCCTTAAAGATATTATTGAAAGGACATGGTTAGATAGAGATTTGCTTCAGTCTACACAATCTAGAGAAGCAATCGCAATCGTGATTGAGGGTCTTGATAAGGGTGAGTTGAGGTGCGCATATCCAGACGGGAATGGCGGCTGGGAGGTGAATGATTGGGTGAAAAAAGCTGTTATTCTGAATTTTCCTATTCAGAAGATGGAGACGATAGAGGTAGGTCCGTTTGAGTTCCACGATAAAATGCCACTGAAGAAGGGGTATGCGAAAGCCGGAGTTAGAGTAGTGCCTCATGCTGTGGCCCGTTACGGCTCGTATATAGCAAAGGGTGTGATACTTATGCCGAGCTATATTAATCTTGGAGCTTATGTAGATTCTGGTACGATGGTGGATACTTGGGCTACTGTAGGTTCTTGTGCCCAAATAGGAAAGGAAGTTCATTTGAGCGGCGGAGTAGGGATAGGAGGAGTATTAGAACCCTTGCAAGCCTCTCCTGTAATAATTGAAGACGGGGCATTTATAGGTTCTCGTTGTATTGTGGTTGAAGGAGTTAGGGTTGGTACGGAAGCGGTGCTCGGAGCTGGAGTGGTACTTACTCAGAGCACTTTGATAATTGATGTTACTGGTGATAAACCTGTTGAGCTTAAGGGATATGTGCCTCCGCGTTCTGTTGTTATTCCTGGAACTAGGCCTAAAATTTTCCCAGCGGGGACGTTCAATATTCCCTGTGCTTTAATCATAGGTAAACGCAAGAAAAGTACCAACAGAAAGACTTCCTTAAATAGCGCTTTAAGGGAGCATAACGTAGCTGTTTAATATTGCTGTTGAAATGGTGAGTTAAGTGTGGAAAAATTGCGTTGTTTTTTCACTTATTTACATCTAATTTCTTGCATCTTTACATTATGCATTTTATAGTATCTAGTAACCAACTTCTCCGCCGCCTTCAGATGTTGAGTGGAGTTCTTAGCAACAGCAATACGTTGCCGATTTTAGATCATTTTTTATTCGACCTNGGTAAGTATAAACTCACTGGAGCAAATGGAGATGAATTCCCTAAAACTCCAGATTTAGAGGGAGGCTCAGATGTTCAAATAAAAGCTAATACTTTAGTTACCGCGATTAACAGAACACTATTTGCTTCTGGATCAGATGATCTTAGACCTGTGATGTCAGGCATATTCTTTGAACTTTATGAAGATAGTATTCGATTTGTTGCAACGGATGCCCACAGATTAGTTAGGTATGCAAGAACAGATGCTAAGGCAAAAGAATCTTCTCAGTTTATTGTTCCTAAGAAACCTCTGAACCTTCTCAAGAACACTGCTGCTGCAGCTGAAAATGTTTCGATGAGCTTTAACGATTCGAATGCAAAATTCGAATTTGATGAGGTGACAATTTTATGCAGACTCATTGAGGGTAAATACCCCAATTATGACGCTGTAATTCCTAAGGATAACCCGAATCGCATGACGATTAACAGAATGAGTTTTCTGCAGGCAATAAGGAGGGTAGCTATTTTTGCAAATAAAACAACTCATCAAGTTCGTTTGAGAATTGCAGGTAGTGAATTAACAGTTAACGCTGAGGATTTGGATTTTGCAAATGAGGCGACGGAGAGATTAACATGTAGCTATCAAGGAAAGGATATTGAGATAGGGTTCAACAGTCGTTTCCTGGCAGATATGCTGAATAACTTAGGATCACCGGAGGTGACATTAGAGCTAAGTGCACCTAATAGAGCTGGGATTATTCGTCCATCTGAACCTGAAGAAGAAGGGGAGGATGTGCTAATGCTAGTTATGCCTGTAATGCTAAATAACTAAAGCCTATAAACTTTATCGCTCGGGTTTCTGATTCGGCTTTTTATGCTTAGACTTAGCTATGGTAGGAGTCTTTTTATTAACCCTGGCCGCCCACTGATATGTGAATCCTCCGTTTCTAGTGGAGTCTGTTTGTTGGTCGATTAACGGCGATTTCTCTGCTTCATTTTCTGCAAGTTGAGCGATGGTGTCAGGGTGGTTGGGATTGCCTCGCATCCACCATTCCGGAAGGTCTTCGTCAGCAGCTTCCGAGAGTTCATACTTATATATAGGGTTTTTAGGTCCCATGTTGCGATAATAAAAAGCAAGAACAGCTCCTGATAGCGCACCGGCCAAATGACCTTCCCAACTTACATGCTCTTTTAAAGGAAGCATAAGCCAAACCATTCCTCCATATAAAAAGGCTACTAGTAATGTAACTCTGAGCAGTAGGAGGTTTTTACGAACTATGCCGCTCAAAAATAAAAATGATGCGAGTGCATACACCATTCCGCTGGCTCCAATGTGATTGCCACCTCCTCCAAACATCCAAAGCAATACGCCAGTAGCAAAAAACGATATCACCCAAACTCGAACGGCTAAAGATCTGTAGAAATAAAACAGAAGCCCGTTGAGGACAAAGAAGGATGCGGTGTTGTTCCAGATGTGAGAAAGGCTCCCGTGAAGAAATGGAAAAGTCACAATTCCTTTGAGTCCGCGTAGTTCTCGAGGCCTGTTCCCATGTGCCGTGAGTCCCAATTCGTAGATTATATCGATGAAATAGACACCCCAAATGATTAATAGAAAGATTGTTGTAAAGAACAAGGCATAAAATAATCTAGGGTATGATTTCATTTATGTAAAGTTACCCCATCAACACCTTCGGTTGGATAAGTGATTAATAATTGTGAAAATTAGATAAAATGAGTAGCTATTTTTGGTCACATCAGTACCTGAACTAATATGTACATTAATGAGCGTTTCTGAAATACATGCTTTGATTCAACTTTTAGATGACCCTGACGAAGGTGTTTATCAGCACGTCCGAGAGGAGCTAATGTCTAAAGGGGATTCAATTCTCCCGGCTATTATAGATCATAGAGCAAGTAAATCTCAATGTGCAGTTCATGAAAATCGTCTAGATGAGTTAGTAGAGGGTCTTCATGGAGCTTTTGTGAAAAAAGCAATTAAAAACTGGCATGATTCGGGAGCCCAAAACATTCTAGAAGGAGCGCTTTTAATTCATAAAGCTGCAGATCCTCTTTTAGATGTTGAAGCGATAAAGGCGAAGTACGAGAAACTTAAAAGAGATGTTTGGCTTGAATTGAATGAAGAACTCACAGCTTTAGAGCAGGTAAGGATTTTAAATCACGTCCTATTTAGCGAAGAAGGGTTTCTTAATTCTAGATCTGGACATCCGAATCCCAAAGACGCTTTAATAGGTGATGTTATGGATTTAAAAATGGGCAATCCATTAGGTCTTGGCACTCTATACTTAGCTATCGCACGTGATTTAAAGCTGCCCATCCACGGAGTAAATCTACCTAACCACTTTATTCTATGTTATTGTGATGAACATCATGTTCACGACGGAAGTGAGTTGGTGGAGGGGAACGAACTTCCTTCTGGCATACTGTTTTATATCAATCCATTCAGCGAAGGAACTGTAATTCATCCCAGTGATGTTAGTGAATTCCTTAGTCACCTTGATTTACCAGTAGATGAAAGTAATTGTGGGCCTTGCGCTCCAATAGATATTATTCGTCGCCTCATAGGTAATGTAGCTTACGCTTTCGAGCGAAACGGAGAAATATCCCAATCAGAGCAAATGCGTGAATTACTGCTGTATATAGAATCTGGAGCTACAGAAAATGTGGAGTCGGCAGACGCGGACGCTAGAGATGACGGGGCTGAAGGCTAACCGGAGATTAAATAAAACAATATTACACAAAAAAAGGGAGGCCAATTATGGTCTCCCTTTTTTTATAGTTTAAATACGATTACTCTGCAGGAGCAGGAGTAACGTTAGCCTTAATTGTAAGGATAGTCTGTGCAGGGTCAGTGTTCGCAGTAACAGTAACCTTTTTTGTTTGTTTATTCTTCTTTCCTTTAGAGTTGAACTTCACTTCGATAGAGCCAGACTCTCCTGGAGCGATAGGGTTCTTAGGACATTGTGGAACAGTGCAACCACATGATCCTTTACACTTATCTAAGATGAGTGGTTCCGCTCCAGTGTTAGTGAATTCGAAGTAGTATGTAACAACATCACCTTCGTCCATAACACCGAAATCGTGTTCGTACTCATTGAAAGAAATTCCAGTTAAGGGTCCAGCTGGCTCTGGAGCTTGCTTTTTAGCAGGGTCAAATTTCTCCGGCTTTGCGTTTTCTGGTGGATCAACCGCTTCAGATTTACTGCTTTCAGAGATAGGCTTAGAGTTAGATGTTTCGCCTGACCCACATGAGAATAGGATGGTAGAGACGATAATTGATGTAACTAGTGATAGTCTAGACATATTAAATATTTATTGTTTGATTTCTAATTGTTAAGTAGGAGTGCAAAAATAAGAATAAATTCACTTATTTAAACGTTCTATGGGCTAAATCACTTTTCTCAAACGTTCCGTCTTTCAGAATCTTAACAGCCTCCTGTAGAGATTCGTTAAGACCTCCTATTATTCTATAAAAAGTAGCTTGATCATAAACATTTCTGCCCAAAAAAGCTTTGAGTCTTAGTATGATCGCATTCCCAGAAATAGTCCAGTCTTCTTCAGAAATAACGATGGGACTTTCTTCCGTTCCTTGGCTTTCAGCCCAAACCTTAAACTTTTCAATCTCACTCTCAGAAACCGAGAAGTTAGCTACGAAGTCATCTTCAGTGGGATAGTCGCTTTCAATGCTGGTCCTATTGTTATCTACGTACTCAAGAGCGTATCTACTCATAAGTCCCTTACGAAGTAGTATCCTGAAAGATTCACTGTTTGAGGTTGTATCTATAGGAACGAAAACATCAGGGATAATTCCCCCTCCTCCATAGACCGTTCGCTTTTTGATGCGTGTGTAGTATTTCAGTGAGTCTGGAAGGTCTAAAGAGTCCACAGAAAGTAACTCTCCACTTTCAAACCTTTCATATTTTTCTAATCTGTAGGCTTCCACACCTTCATCGTATGATTTCTGAATACATCTTCCGGCTGGGGTGTAGTATTTCTGAACAGTCATTCTGACAGCAGAACCGTCACCGAGTTTAATAGGCCTTTGGACCAAGCCTTTTCCGAAAGATCGTCTACCTACGATTAACCCCCTATCCCAATCCTGCACTGCTCCAGCTACGATTTCGCTTGCAGGCTTTCGAAAAGCCCCTCATAGGATGTGAAGGTGTCTTCACGAGGGAAGGCTCTACCTTCAGTGTAAACTATGAGCTTATCCTCTGTCAAAAATTCGTCAGACATATTAATAGCTGTGCGGAGCATTCCGCCACCGTTGCCTTGAAGGTCGAGTACAAGATCCTTCATGCCTTTAGCGTTGAGTTCTTTGAGGGCAGCTCTGAGCTCTTCGAGAGTAGTTTTTGCGAAACGGCTTACCTTAATGTATCCGATCTCTTCGTCAATCATATGAGCGGCCATCACACTGAATATTGGGATTTTATCTCGCTCGATATTAAACTCTAACAGTTCTTTTTCGCCATCGCGTTTTATAAAGACCTTGACCATAGATCCTTTAGGCCCTTTCAACTCCAGCTACGTACTCATCTTCGACTTGTACAATTCTATCTCCAGCTCTGATGCCTAATCTCTCCGACGGTCCTCCAGCTATAGGGGAGACGACCATAATGGTGTCTTTGAAGATGTTAAACTGAACACCTACGCCTTCGAAACTTCCATCGAGTGGTTCGTTAGCCTCTCTCAGATCTTCCTCAGAAAAATAAATAGAGTGGGGGTCAAGCTCTTCTAGCATCTTTGTTATAGCTACCTCTACGAGTTCATCCATATCAAGACTGTCCACATATAACCTGTCAAGCATGTTGAGTAGGGTGCCAAATTTCTTTGTGGCAGCCTGTGTTGTGTTTTGGGCTAAAGAGGAAGTCGGAAGGGAAATAAAAAGAGTGAATGTGTTCAGTTTTTTCATCGAGGTACAAGGTATGAAATTGATATTAATTGAAAAGTCAATTTTTGCAAAATTCTCAGGTATCTTGTGCGCATGAAAATTAAAATGTTTACCCTCGTTTTACTTGTTGTTTCGATTAATGATTTTTCAAACATTGCGATTGCTCAAAGTATCGTTGTGGATGCACCTACTTTAGATGAGGTCATAACACGAATGGAGCACGAAGCCTTTAATACTGGAAAGTATTTGACGGGTGTAATTGTAGAACATGGCTGTGACTTCTTTGAAGAGGCTTCTTATGAAGTGCTGTCGGATGGATTGACCGTTTATGAGTTAGAAATAGAGGCCTATGAGGCGATGGGTTTGTGTGTGTATTTCGACGATTTTCATATTCCAGTGGGTGGGGAGTTGTTCTTTGAATCTCCGGATGGAGCTTTT
>LWDU01043234.1_pt1 | contig 12229 bp, 11 predicted proteins | sample 727161 | NCBI WGS metagenome assembly LWDU01 (sample SAMN04566230, study PRJNA314399) | hydrothermal vent metagenome | isolation source: deep sea hydrothermal plume seawater | place: Mexico: Gulf of California, Guaymas Basin | collected 2004-07-11 | reverse complement strand
CTTGAATTATTCCACTAAACATGGTGTCGCCTCCAACATTAAATCCTCACCAATTTTTGTTACTTCAAGGTTCTTTAATTTTATTGAACTACCCACCTTCAATACTCCCTGCCCTCCAAAAAAACCGGGAGCTCGAGAACCCCCTATTAAAATCGGGCTGATGAATGTAACAATCCGATCCACCACACCTGCGTTCAAAACACTGGAATTCAGTTCAGCACCACCCTCAATCAGTATAGAGTTCACCTCTCTATTTGCCAAACCTTTCAGGAGAGGCTTGACATGAAACCCATTTTTATCAGATTTGGCATTTAGAATTTCTACTTTCTTAGCAACAAGCGCTTTCATACGGGCAGAAGAAATATCAGGCCCGGTTATATATATAACCTTCTGGGATCGACTATTTTTAAAAACATTTGCCGTAAGCGGAATCCTGTTTCTTCGATCCAAAATAATACGGGTAGGGTGTTTAACCGAGTCCTTTTTAAGTCTGCAAGTCAAACGTGGGTTGTCTTTTAAAACTGTTTCCGTTCCCACCATGATGGCATCAACATGGTTCCTGATCTTGTGAACATGGTTTCGTGCCCGCTCACCAGAAATCCAACGCGAATCCCCAGAACGAGTCGCAATTTTTCCATCCAGAGACATGGCTGTTTTCAAAATCACAAATGGCATACCCGTTGTAATGACCTTCAAAAAAGATTCATTTAAATTCATGCATTCTTTCTTTAAAACACCAGACACAACGATAATCCCTTGGGCTTTAAGAGCACGCAAACCTTTGCCTCTGACCAAGGGATTGGGGTCTTTCATTCCAACAAAAACTCTTTTAATACCTGCCTGAATAATCGCATCGGTACAAGGAGGCGTCCGACCAAAATGGCAACACGGCTCCAGGTTGATATAAAGGTCTGCTGATCGGGCTTTATCACCTGCTCGCCTTAGAGCTACTACTTCAGCATGAGGATGACCGGCCCGCGAATGATACCCTTCTCCAACAATTTTTTCCCGCTTGACCACAACAGCCCCCACCATAGGATTTGGGCTAGTTCTGCCATGCGCTCTTTGGGCAAGTTCAAGTGCCCTTCGCATAAAATGGATTTGTTTATCTTCTATCAAAGGATGGCTTTGGTTCTGTTAATATAAAATTCTTTACGTTTTTGTCCTAATTTTTTAAGGAATACTGACTTCAAAGATCATCCATATCGTCCCGATCAACCTCAGTAAATTGAGGGGCTTCGACACAACGCAGTCCTACAGCCAAATGCCGCTCGGAGGGATCAAAGGAGTTCCTGAAGACACATTTAGCATGAACCAGATAATTCATCCATGACCCACCCCGAACAATCCTCTGAGTGGAATGCATAGAGGCATTTTTCTGTATGCACCATTCCCAGACATTGCCTGCCATATCAAAGCACCCATAGGGAGACATACCTTGGTCCAGTTCTAGAACCGAGTTGGTCTGGCAAGCCATAAAATCACAGGTGTTAGCAAACCCCTTTTCATAGCCCATCGGTTCTCCCCAAGGATAAGTTTTGCCATCTGTTCCACGGGCTGCCTTTTCCCATTCCTGTTCACTGGGCAATCGTAAACCCAGCCACAGGGAAAAAACAATTGCCTCATAATAGTTAATGCCAATAACAGGTTGATCTTCATCAAAAGAGTAACGGGGGAACCTGTTCTGATGCTGCGGATCAAACAACTGATATAAAGCATTGGTTGCTGGATATTTCATAATCGAAAACTCTTTCAGGATAACCTGATCCTCCTCATCCACCTCATCCTGATAAATGAATTGACCTTCAGGGATGGTCACCCTCTCTCCAAATTTTTTAAGGGTTGCTCTACCTACTTTATCCAACTCGGTAACCTCGCTTAAAAAACCTTTAAGGGCATTCAGTTTCTTCAGAGGTTCAAAGTCAAAATTATCCAGTAAACGGTGAAAAATTAATCCATTCTTTGAAAGAATCAGTTCCAGCACACTGAATATAATTCTGCTATCCCTATGTTCTCGTTTTAATAAACGAACCAGCAAGTTTTCCAAATACTCGGCGTCATTGTACTTGAGCACATCTTCGACACGCACCTTGCGAAACTGGGAAAACTGGGGTAGTGTTTCCCGGCACTGGTATTTCAGCAGTTGTCTTACCAACAGGTCTTGCTCTTTCGGCAGGTCACCTACCTCTGCCAGCGAGTTTCCCGCTAGCATAACTGCTCCCTCTTCAATCAATATATCGAACAACTCTTTTCCTGAAACACCTCCAGCCAAAAATCTAATGGCCTCATGCCATTTCACATTTCCACAGTTGGCACGGACAACTTCTCTCCACGATTTGTTATTTTGCAAATACCGAGCAGACAAAAACTCCTGAAATGAAGGGTGGCAATACTCCCATCGACGATTCGTTTGCTGCAAAATGCCCTTCCACCAAGGAGCTAAACTTCCTTCTTGCAAAAGAAATTTCTTTCCCTCAATGATAGATTTCTCATAACCTGGATCGACATCAAGAAAACGTTGGGGGCACCCCTCTATATGCAATTGATATGATATTTCAGAAAGCTCATCGAGGCAGTTATCAACCCAACTTTCATCAGCAGAAGGGTTGGCCGACTTCAACTTCAAATGGAACCAAGAGGAATAAATCTCCATCCTGTTTTTTAATCCATCTAGAATTTCATTTTTGGAAAGCTCACGAATCACGCTTAATAAAATGGGAACGTCCATTAGTTCCGGAGTGAACAGGGCAAGATCTTTTACCTTCAGGTTTTTGGCAGCTTCACCCAGATAAGCAGCACTATCCTTAGGCTCAATTTTCTGAAAAGACATTTGAAATGCCGCGCCCTCGCCACGTTTAATGACAGCATCTGTGGATAAAGACCCGAAACTGAACCCCTGACTGGCAAGCAATACAAAATTACTGCGAAACGCATTTTCATCCAAAAAAGATTCCATAAAAAACTGAAAACGATCCTGAGTATGAAGTTGGTCAAAGCCGTCTAAAAGAAGCATGCACTTGCTATATCTAAAAATGGCATGGATCGTACTTTCAAGAAGCCCTATATCCAAAGTTAAATCAGAGTCGTCTTCTAGCTCAAGCAGGATCACGTCCATAATTTCCTGAACTATGCCAGCAAGGAATTGGTCAAACCGGCCTCCTTCAGGCAGGTTCCCTAAATGAAAATACACCGGCAAAGAATAAATCGCATGAGCGGATTTCAGCAAAAGCGTTTCCTGATAGCATTTCAGGAATGTGGTTTTACCTATTCCAGTTCCGGCATCAAGCATGATTTTCAACCTATCAAGCTCAAGTAAGTCTTCATTGATATTTCTTGGAGCAGGAAACACCTGTTCAAGTAGACTTTGTCTGTGCATCACCGGGTTGACATCCAACAAAACAACTGGGATTAGGGTTTTAGCTCTTCTCCCTTTGCCTAGAGAGTCATCCAAATAATGGGAAACCCTTTTCAACTGGTGCTTCCTATAGGTCTCGACAACCCATTCAATCGACTCTTCTGGTCGCTCTGGTGCAAGGGGAACGCTTTCCCCATCAAAACCAGGAATTAGTTCTTCCGCATCACTCATTATTGACCACCGTAATAAGACCAACGACTTTTATGTCTAGCCATTTGCATTTGTTGTTAAATTAAAATGAGTAATTCAGGCCTCTTATCAGCCTTCCAATAATTTTAAAGGGACGTGCTAAGGCTAACCTTAATTACATGTTGCCTTGATCCAATACTATCATATTGCCCACTAAAGCCCCCACCAATGATCCCCTTAAAAGGTGAAATTCCCTTAAAATTTTTTCGACCGTGGCACTTGTTTTCTTAGAATTCAATATTGCCGTTTATATTTACGGGGCCAACCTTCCTACCCACCCCAGTGTACTTTATGAAACCTACGTTCTCATTCCTTACGGAATTGTTAGCGGTCCTTTCAACTCTTTTACGACAATATATACCTCCCTGTTTTTGCATACCGAAATCGGACATCTTGGAGGAAACATGTTAAACCTCTGGATTTTTGGAAACAATATTGAAAGCGTTGTAGGAAAACTTCACTTCACCCTTTTTTATTTTCTTTGTGGGACTATTGCGGCCCTAGGGCATATCACCACTGATATTAGCTTCCAAATTCCCATGGTCGGTGCCAGTGAGGCAATACCGATAACACTCGAAACTTAACTGAAATTATTCCCTCTTGCTCGGATCAAAACATTTATTTTTCTAGGATTTTTTTGGACCGTCACTCGAATTCCAACCATTATCTTACCGTTTATATGGATCGACTTACGAATTATGAAATAGTGTATTAGCCAGTACAGGCGGAATAGCCTGGTTTGCTCACATCGGAAGCTTTATTACTGAAATTCTTCTCATTCTGCCGTTCAAACACATTCGTTAGCTATTAAATCTTTAGCGGGCAACGATGGTAACCAGCATCACTACTATTAATGCCACGAAAAAAACCCATATCACTATGAACACTTTCGAGTTCATACTTGGGTATTCAGGTTGAAGCGATTTCTGGCAATGTGGACAAACCGAGACTGCCAAGGAAATCTCTTTTTTACAGAAAGGACAAGTCTCCATTTTATTCTTAAGCTCCTAATTCACCTTGAATTTTTAATCGCACCAGGTTCAAAGCGGCCTGTGCGGATCGTTCTTTATTTCGGACTCGGTCATACCTGAAAATAAACTTACGGCAATAGGTGCCCGCTCTGTCATGTACTGCAATATAGGTCAAACCAACCGGTTTGAGATCAGTGCCTCCCATCGGCCCAGCAATCCCTGTCACAGAAACCCCCACATCTGCTCCAGTGATGCGACAAACTCCCCGGGCCATGGCCTGAGCAACAGGATCGCTGACTGCGCCAAACTCTTCAATCAACTTCGGATCCACTCCGAGACGTTTTATTTTGGCATCGTTAGTATAAACAACGAAACCTTCCATATAATAATCAGAACTTCCGGGAACTTGGGTTAGACGATGGCCAATCAATCCGCCCGTGCAAGACTCAGCCGTAGCTAGAGTTAATGATTTTTCTCTCAACAATTCGCCGACCCGCTCCTCCAGCATTTCCTCATCCTTCCCGTAAACATAATGAGTCAAACATTTCGCCAGAAAACTTTGTACCTCATCCAGACAAGATTCTCCTTCCTCTTTAGACCCTGCCAAAGTAGAAATACGAATCCGCACTCCTAAATGAGACGGCAATGAAGCTATCGTTGCTTTCCCCTGGAATGATTCAACCGATCCTACTTTTTCCCACAAATCCGCTTCAGTAAGGCCAGTGGTTTTTATCAAACGATGCAGAAAAACCTTACTATTATTCCTGGCCATTTCCGGAGCAACATACTTTTCAAACAAATATCGCATTTCCAGGGGAACTCCAGGGAGGGAAAACAAAATACTGTTACCCTTAAGCATTTTAAATCCTGGAGCGGTTCCTTTTTCGTTATAGAGGATTTCTGCTTTCTCAGGCACATCACACTGGGTTTTCACACTATCAGGAACCTGGCGACCGCGGACCTGAAACATTTTTTCCAGCATTCCAGCTACTTTAGGATCTTTTTTCAAACCACACTCAAAGACACTAAGAAGAACAGACTTGGTGATGTCGTCATGCGTGGCTCCCAACCCTCCAGTCAGAACAACCCAGTCTGCACGCTGTAGTGCGAGTTTTATACAATCCTCAATGACAGAAGCCGAGTCACCTACAGTGGTTATGCGAGAAACCTGTACCCCAAGTTCATGGATACGTTTTCCCAAAAATTGTGAGTTGCTATCCAGAATCAGACCACTGACAACTTCATCTCCAATCACCACCAATTCAGCAGAAGGCGCTTTAGAGTTACCAAATATCATGTGACACCAAAGTTAAATAGAAAACAAGTATAAAGCATTCTACAACTCAAGAGGATCAAGTACGAGAAAATGGGGGAATTTTTGTGATTTTTCAGCGACCAGGAAGAAACTATATTACTCTCTTATCGCGCGATTTATAAAGTCTCACTCAAACTTTCTCGATAGAAATTTAACCGTATGCAACACTTTTTAAAACCTGACCCCAAAAAAATGGTTTTTCATGTTATTTAGAGTTGGCATATGAGCACAATCTGTGCACCTTTACCGGTTTATAATTTTTATGATTTCGAAATTCAAACAGCATCGATCGACCCTGACTTCTGAGGAAATCACGCAGAGAACCTATAAATGTGATTTATGGAGGGGAGGGTTTGAAGGGGTGTTATCTTCCGGCGCCCAAACATTCTGTCTGTTTATAGCCATCCGGTATTTTAATGCAGGGGAAATTATTAAATCCTTGATCGCCGCCGCCCCTTTTATGGGGATGTTTCTTTCTATCCTTTTATTACATTACGCATCCACCACAAACTGGGACAAGTCTACATGGGGTGCACTTCCTTCTATCGTTACAGGAGTATGTCTGCTTGTGGCAGCCTGGGCAGAATCCCTACACCTGTTCGCGGTTTTTGTGGTCATCGCATATATTTCCAGAAGCGCCTTGCTTCCCTTCATTACCGATATATATGGAGATAATTATCCCTCCGGCCAACATGCAAGGTTCTTCTCCAAATCATTACTCTTGTCGGTAGGCATAGCCGCACTATCCGGGCTCGTCGGATCTTCAATTCTTGAAAAAGATATCGCATACTATCCACTGATCTTTACCTTTCTGGGTTTCTGTGCCTTTTTCAAAGCTATAGCCATCTTTGGCATGCCTTCAAAAAAGGTGGATGAGAGTCCCCATGAAAATCCTTTTGGGAATATGAAATACGCCTGGCAAGACCGTTCCTTCGGATATGTTCTATTGACTTGGTTCATTATGGGTTTTGCCAATCTGTGGACTCTCCCTTTACGAGTAGATTATATTACCTCACCACAATGGGGTATTGAAGGGTCAGCCATTTTTGTAGCTATGATTATTACGGTGATCCCGGAAACGCTACGCATGCTGCTCATTCCATTCTGGGCAAGACTATTTGATAAAATGAACTTCGTAATTCTTCGGATGATCCTGAATCTGTCGTTTGCCTCCGGTGTTCTACTGTTTTTCATCAGTACCAATCCTTGGATCATCGGGGCGGGTTCGGCTTTGATAGGCGTTGCCTTTGCCGGAGGTAGCATCGCTTGGAATCTGTGGGTCACCAAATATGCCCCTCCAGGAAGAACTGGCGCTTATATGTCGGTACATGTGAGTCTGACTGGTATCCGGGGCACATTGGGCCCTATGGTTGGCTATTGGGCCGTCGGCATAATCGGAGCTCAAAATATAGGCTTGCTTTCCTGCGGGATGATGATTCTGGCAACCCTAATGCTCATTCCGGAAATTCCGCACGGAAGAGGCAAAACAGCTTAACAATAACTCTTTTCCCTTTCATTTTACTTTGGTATGACATACGTAAGGTTTCTACAGGTTTGCACCATTTAATTAGAAAGAGTTTAAAAAAGACTCCCTGAAACGACTATCCATCATGGCAGTGAAAAATTTCAGCCTGAAAGACATCCAATTTCTTGCAGATAGTTATTCCAGGTCAGGCGATCAGGTAGCCGTTGTCTTATTTCAAACTATCCAAACATTTTACCCGCCCGGGAAAAACCCTGAGAATAGAGCTCCTATTGATCCTCTGGAAGTATTGAAGGAGCTGAAAAGAAAATCTATTTTACCCCCAGAAAATAAGGATCAAGGCCTATCTTGGTTGAACTCCCTACGGAAAAAGCTGAACCGTGAACTGTTCGATATCATATCAAGCCAGGGAAATCCTGCAGAACTGATTATAGGACCAGAATATACTTTTATCCAAGTTGTGTAGAATCCTTAAGCCATGACCGCATCACGAGTAAATGCCACAGCACCACAAAGAAAATTAAAAAATCTGAAATCACTTTCTAATCTACAGGAAGGACTGAAGTAGAAATTTGAATAACAACTGGAGCGATTAAATGAAAAAGAAGAACACACTAATATCCAGATGCGCAAGGTTCTACTAAGAAAAACAGCTCGAGAAACCAAGATCCAACTGGAGACGCTGAGAAGTGAAAGAAATAACTTTCTAATAGAAAATGAAGCGTCTCGTTACAGGCTCAATACAGGTTTCTCAAGAACAGACCAAGTATTCAGAACAAAATTCGATGAGATGACAGAGTTAATGGAGAAAAGACTCTTTATAAACGTAAAGAACAGGACTACAAATCACCCAATGGGGATTTCTATGACCTGAAACATAAAATTGTCCGAGGCGAAAGTATCATCACCCATTTCAAGTTGACCGCCCGCTAGGCTCAGAATATCTATTATAAAAATCTATTGCACCTCATCCCTGAAATTTAGAACAGTTTGCGATGATGAGTAGCTCCTTTCGCTTGATCCCTTCCAAAAAAGTTGTTATAAAAGTTTTACTAATTAAAACCCATTCCTGAACTGAGAGGCATTTGTTTTGAGCAAGACTTTAGTTGGCATTATCATGGGAAGCGATTCAGACTTTACAATAATGGAAGAAGCGAGCAAAGTGCTGGAGCAATTTGATGTAAATCATGAGGTGCTGGTTACTTCCGCTCACCGGTCGCCAGAGAGAACTCGGAACTACGTGCAAGGATCCAAGCGCCGCGGTATTCGAGTGATGATTGCTGGCGCAGGAGGTGCCGCACACCTCGCAGGCGTGGTTGCAGCAGAAACCCACCTTCCTGTCATTGGCGTACCAATCCCCTCAACGCCACTCAACGGTCTCGACTCGCTTTTATCAACGGCTCAAATGCCGGGAGGAATTCCAGTAGCTACCGTCAGTATCGGAAAACCCGGCGCCAAAAATGCAGGTCTGCTAGCCGTGCAGATCCTTGCCCTATCCGATGAAAAACTAGCAGCGAAGCTGATAAAATACAAAAAGGATCAGGCGAAGGCCGTATCACAAAAGAGCAAAAAACTAAAAACCAATCATGCCTCAAATTTTAAAGGTTGACTCAAGCACAGAAGATGTTTCTGCAATAGCTCGAAAAGTTCTTTTTGCGGGGGGGGTACTTGCGTTTCCCACAGATACTTTTTATGGGTTGGGAGTAGACCCTTTCAATCAGGCAGCCGTCAACAAACTCTTCAAACTTAAAAACCGTGAAAAAAATAAACCGCTTATTCTATTAATAAGCTCCAAAGAAGAGTTGAAAGCGCTAGTAAAAGAAATCACTCCGGCACATGCCACTTTAATGCAAAAGTTCTGGCCAGGCCCGTTGACCCTACTTTTTGAACCCAATCCAGTTGTTCCTCAAAATGTTTTGGCAGGATCAAACCGGATAGGAATCAGGCAACCTGGAAATGCACTAACCCAAAAACTGATTTCAGCATTAGGTCAGGCAATCACCGCCCCCAGCGCAAATATTTCAGGGGAAAACCCACCCACTACAGCACAACAGGTTCACAACTCTTTTGGAAGTTGTTTAGACTTAATCATTGATGGTGGAACCTGTCAGGGAGGAAAACCTTCGACTCTTGTTGATGCAGTGGAGATGCCGGTTCAACTTATCCGAGAGGGTTCTATCCCATTTTCCGAAATAGAATCGGCAATTGAGAAAAACATCTCCCACCCCGAGGTATTGAGATGATTTATGGTACCGGTCTTGACATCATCGCAATCAAACGGATTAAACAGTCTTTGGAAAAATATTCTCCCCGCTTTGAAGAAAAAGTTTTCACCAACACTGAAATCGATTACTGTCAATCTCAGGCGGATCCCGGAAAACATTTTGCAGCTCGGTTTGCTGTTAAAGAGGCCGTATCTAAAAGTCTGGGAACCGGCATCAGTGCCGAGATAGGGTTTAAGGACATTGAAGTGGTCAATCAAGCATCAGGAAAACCTATCATCAAAATGAAGGGCCGAGGCAAAGAGCTGTTTGAAAAATTAAACCTTAAGTCCATCCATATTTCTATTTCGCATGAGCGAAAATATGCTATAGCTCACGCCATTGCCGAACAGTAACCCCAGCAAGAACTCAAACCTTTGAAACAGACCCAGCATTATTTGGAGTACATTTTTTTCAAATTACTGCAATTGCTAGTGCAACCCATCCCCCGGAATATGTTGGTGACAATGGGTAGGGCAATAGGCAGTTGGGCATTTCTCTATTCAGGAAAACGCAAACAGTCTGCGAAAATCAATCTGGATATTATTTTTAAAGATTCAAAATCCGCCGATGAAAAAAACAAGATCATTGCAATGCCTTTGGGCTACCCATGATACTAAAAACCGAGTTCAACAGCTGATCGAAGGGGAACCTGCGGGTCTAGATGTTTTGCGCGAGTGCTTGAAAAAGAACAAGGGTATATTTTTTCTAACTGCACATTTTGGAAACTGGGAAATCATGGGTTTGTTTCACGGTTATTTAGGCACCTGTCCACTGTCATCTATTGTTCGAAGGTTGGACAACCCCTACTTAGATAAATCAACAAAGGAATTTCGCACTCTATCCGGAAACAAAATATTTTACCGTGACGAATCCCCTTTAAAAATCGTTAGAGAGCTTAAGAACAATGGTAGTGTCGCTGTAATGATGGATCAGAACACGGCCAAGGGCGGGATCTTTGTGGATTTTTTTGGTAAAAAGGCAGCGACACCCCGGTCCCTGGCCCTATTGAGTTATCGTTCCGGAACTCCTATCCTCCCCCTATTTTGTTACCCCACGGGTAAAGGAACCTATCGCATTGAATATGGACCAGAAATGAAGTTTGAAAAGACCGGCAACAAAGATTACGATATCCTGCAATGGACGCAACAATGTCAACTGTTTATCGAAAAAAATATTCGTGAAAATCCCGCATCATGGATGTGCGGTCATCGCCGCTGGAAAACACGCCCACCAAAAGAAACTAAAGTGTACTGAATTCCTCATCTATTCATGAAATGTTCTGCCTGTGAAAACGAATTACAAAAAATTGTAGTCGCAGGAATCACAGTTCACGCTTGTCTGGGAGAATGCGGCGGATTATGGTTCGACCGTTTCCAGTTCAATAAAATCAAGCTACTGCAGCCCGGCATTGGGAAATCGTTGGTGACAATTGAAAGAGCAGAAGGGGTAAAGTTTTATCGCGGAGCTGAGCACCCCTGCCCTGCCTGCAAAACCACTTTATTATATCGACATTTTTTCAACGCCGATTGGGATACAGAAATCGATCAGTGCTCTAAATGTAGGGGCTTCTGGATAGACCTTGCAGGACTAGCCAAACTGCAGACCCTGCCTGCAAATCAACGTAAACAGGCGGTTGAAAAATATTTCAATACCATTATAAATAAAAAACTGGTTGGAATGCGTTTTCGTCACGGTGATATGGCGGAACAGGCACTGATTTTGGAACAGATTTTTCTATTTCTTTGTCCTGATTATAATAGACCTAATAGGTGAGCTACTTGGTGAAGGAGCCGCGGCTTGAGAGATCACATCGCCTCAGTATTGAACCTGAAAGGCACTCCGCCAAAAATAAGGTTGATCCCTCGCGCTTGATAACGGACTGGGTTTCTCCTTTGAAATTTTTTCGGCTATTTCATTAATACATACACTAAACTTGGAAAAAGGGTACAGCTCCAAAAAAGCTTTTTGTTGCCGCACCGCCTTTGGCACATTTGTGTCGTGGAGAATATAGCCTAAGTATTCAAGAGAAACGCCAGCAAGGAATCGGTCTGTGACCGCTGTTAAATTACGATAAATCCCTTGCGCTTCTCGCTCAGAACTCACTGAATTGATAACCACTCTGAAATGCTTTTGGGCTTGATTCTTGTGAAGAATTTTAATCAAGGCATAAACATCGGTTAATGAAGTAGGTTCGGTTGTGGCGATGAGAATCGTTTCATGGGCTGCACTACAGAAAAAAGTGACATTGGAGGAAATGCCAGCACCAGTATCAAAAAAAAGAAAGTCATAGCCCTGACTAACATGATCTAGTTCATTTATGAGAACCATTTTCTTTTCTGGTTGTAACTGGGTCAATTCCTGCAAACCATTTCCGGCGGGAAGAATATGGATATCACCAGGCCCCTGAAGGATAATATCTTCCACACTTGCTTCTGCAGACAAAAGATGTCCAATGTGCTTTTGCGGAGTCAGACCTAAAAGGATATCTATATTGTTCAATCCCAAGTCGGCATCCACAATGAGCACCTTCTTACCTCGCTTAGACAAGGCATAAGCCAAGTTAGCAACGAAGTTGGTCTTGCCAACCCCACC
>LWDU01010888.1_pt1 | contig 12232 bp, 15 predicted proteins | sample 727161 | NCBI WGS metagenome assembly LWDU01 (sample SAMN04566230, study PRJNA314399) | hydrothermal vent metagenome | isolation source: deep sea hydrothermal plume seawater | place: Mexico: Gulf of California, Guaymas Basin | collected 2004-07-11 | reverse complement strand
AAAATTCAATATGTTGGTTAAAAAGGGAATTAGTAAATTTATTAAAAAACCAATAAAAAGTAGACAGGCTAAAAAGTGGTTAGATAAACAACAGATTACAACCGAGATGTTAAATCCCCCAAATTATCTTGATAATCAGGCACCCACACCCGTTAATTCACCAGATGATGAAAATTTAGTTAATCGTGGTAAACGAAAAAAGAAAACTGGTCAACCAAAATTTGGAACTTTTAGAACAGAATCTATTGGTGGTGCTCCAAGTGTAAAGAAAGTTAATAAAGTAAAAAAACAATTAGATAAAAAACGAAAAGATGATGAATATCGTAAAGTTGATGAATGTATTGCAATAGCCAAAAAATTTGGTGATGATATTGTAATAGGTAAAAACCGAGATAGAAATTATAATCCAAATCTAAAAGTAGTTAGGGAACTTAGTGGATATGGGGTCGAGTTGTGTTATATGGTAGACCAAGATACAGATTGGACGGAAGGTATGAATTCTGAAGGTATTGGTTTGGTAAATTCAGCACTATTTGTAAAACGAGATGAGAAAGATTTTGATAAGGCAAAGAAAGAGAGGCACTTTCTAAATCGAATTTAAAAGATGCTGTTGAATCACTTATAACATATCATGGTGGTATTAAAGGACATACATTAATTAGTGATGGTAATAAATTAGTTGAAATAGAAAATACGAGTAGAGTTAAACCCGTAGTTAAAATACATGATTTAAAACAACCAGTAGTTAAGACAAATCATGGTATTTATCATCCAGAACAAGGATATAATAGAGGATCAGATAGACATTCTTCTGTAGTGAGATTGAATAATTCATTAGAGATATTAACTAAAGAAAAAGATTACAAGAAGGTATTTCCAGCGTTTTATAATCACAAACAAGATGAAGGCCCGAAATTTGATTTAGTTAGAGCACAAAATAAACTCTGGACTTCAAGTCAGTTAATGATGAATTTAAATAAAAAAGAAGTGACTTTATATTTGATACCAGGAGCGGTTAAATTTTTAGGAATTGAGAATACTTTACCAAACGATTATGAATCAAAGATTAAATTAAAAGTTCGTCAATATGAACATGCTCCAGGTGATAAATACGACACATATGTGACTACAGATAAGGCAGAGAAGAAAAGTGCAATTAAAGATACTGGAGTGACTGTTGAAAAACTTAATAAAACGCTTGACTTATATACTAAAAATGTTGTATATTCCCTTAGTGAGAAAGGTGAAGCCACATCCAATGTGATAGAAGAAAAATCAAAAATTAAAAAAGTCGTAGGTGTATACGGTGGACGGTTTCAGCCGTTTGGGCCCCACCATTTGAAAACCTACGAATGGTTAAAAAAACAAGTTGATGTAGCATATATCACTACATCTGATATAAAACAACCACCACGGCATCCAATGAATTTTAAAGAAAAAGTTCGTCATATGTCTAAAATGGGAGTGCCTAAAAATCGTATTATAAAAGAACGAACACCCTATGTTGCTAAAAACACATTAAAGAAATTTGATGAAGAAACAACTGCAGTAATTTACATATTTGGTGAAAAGGATGCTGATAGATTAACGGGTGGAACAAAGAAAAGTGGTGGAAAAACCTATTATCAAGATTATAAAAAGAATAAAAATAACATGAGTGGATATGAGGAACACGGATACATTCATACAGCCCCACACGTTTCAATGAGAGTGGGTGGAATGGAAGTTAGTGGAACTGCTATGAGAGAACTTCTTGGTTCACCCGAATTTGAAAAGAATAGAGAAAAATTATTTAAAAAGTCCTTTGGATATTTTGATAAAGGTGTATTTCAAATGATGCATAATAAATTTAAAAAGTTATTTGAAGTATATGATAGTTTTTTAGTTAACAATCCAAATATTATACCAAAATTATTAAAAGAAGTTGCTAATAGTGGTATGTTTCCTACGGATGACGGCCCACCAACATTTTATGATGGATTTGAGGATTACAAACGAGTTACAAAATCTTGGATTGAAAATATGTATTCTCATGAACAAATCAATGATACGGGTTGGGATTTATTGAGTTATATTATAAGTGATTCAGCAACAGATCCAGGACTTGATTATACAACTTCAAAAAACATAGTTCCGGCAGTGGCATATGGTAAAAAAGGAGCTGGATCCTACGGTGAAAGATTTGGAAAGTCAGATCCAATAAAGGCATATAAAGATAGAATAAAATTTATAATGAGTAGTTTGGGTTGGGAAGTTCTTAATTGGAACGGAATTACTCCTGATGGTAAAGATTATACAGGAGTGGCAGTTGAGGCACCCGTATCGGCCGGAGTTGATATAGACTCAGTTGGACAAAATACACAAAGAGCAAAAAACCTTGATTTATCACCTATGGATAAATTTCATGGTGATAATATTTTTGATTTAAAAGAATATGTAAATTTATTAGTTACAGATAAACAAGATAACGGAAAGGAGTTATTATTAATGGGTGGAGCCTATGGACACATGAATCATCCCTTTGATGAATTACTTTAGGATTGGGTGGAAATCTTAGTCGTGAAGATAATGTTACGGAAAAACTCGATGGTCAAAATTTAATGGTTAGTTGGAAAGATGGAAAATTAGTTACAGCTAGAAACAAAGGTCAACTAAAGAATTTTGGAGCAAATTCGATGGATACGAGCGGAGTAGCATCTAAGTTTGCAGGTAGAGGTGATATTAGAGATGCCTTTGTATTTGCAATGAAAGATTTGGGGAAATCAATTGGTAGATTGAATGATAAACAAAAAGAAAAGATTTTTGGTAATGGTAAGAATTGGATGAATCTTGAAGTCATGTATCCAGCATCATCAAATGTAATCAATTATGATAAAGCAGAGATTGTATTTCACGGAGCATTAGAATATGATGATAGCGGGAAGGCAATTGGAGAACTTAAAGGTTCTGGACGAATGTTGGCAGGAATGATTAAACAAGTTAATCAACACGTACAAAAACATTATAAAATTGGTAAACCTCAATTTTTAACAGTATCAAAAGTACAAGATTTTGGAAAAAAGAAGGCCGGATTTATCAGTAGATTAAATAAATTACAAAAAGAATATGCATTAAAGGATAATGATACATTATCTATGTACCATCAATCATTTTGGGAAGAATTTATCTTTAACGCGTCAAAACAACATAGTACAAAAATATCTAATAACATTTTGATTAATTTAACTAAAAGATGGGCGTTCTTTGATAAATCATATAAGATACCAACGATTAAAAAAGATTTGAAGAAATTTCCAAAGTTTTTAGAGTGGGTATTATCATTTGATAAAAATGACCATCAAGAAACGGTAAAACAGAATATGAAACCTTTTGAAGTTTTATTTTTTGATGTGGGTGCTCAAATATTGAAGAATATTAGTGGATATTTAGCAGTTTCGGGAGATAGTGCGGTACAAAAGATAAGAAGAGATGTAATTGCGGCAATAAAACAGGTAAAACGAAGTAAAGATGTTAAAAAGTTGGCTACTTTAAAACATCAACTTGAAAAATTAGAAGCAATTGGTGGATTATCTTCAATTGTACCATCAGAAGGTATAGTTTTTAAATACAAAGGTAAAACATATAAGTTTACAGGAGCATTTGCACCTGTGAATCAAATTTTAGGGTTATTAAACTTTTAGAGGTTATTATGGCAAATTATAGTAAAGAAGCAGAAAGACAAAGTAAAGCAATACAATCAATTCTTGATGGTAAAGAACCAGAAAAACGTATAATGGTAGGATATCAGGGTGACACAATAGGACTTACTGAAACAGAGAAAGAAGAACGAAAAGTTTCTTCAGAAAGGGCAAATGTATTAAAAGAAGCTCGGATGCCGTGGTTTTGTCCAGAATGTAAAAAAATAATGAAAACTCGTTTAGATACTAAATTTTATTATTTACAAAGTAGGTGTTATGATTGTGTGGTAAAAGAAGAAACCAAAATGAGAATAAATGGTACTTATGAGGAATATGAAGAAATTAAAGTTAGAGAAAATAAACGGTCTTATATCAAAGATTTAAAACAAACCATAGAAGAGTGGAAAAATTCTCCAGACGCGGTTACATTTTTGAATCAGGTAAGAGCAGATGGTTATTCGGTAGATGAAGAAAAGTGGGGCGGAGATGACGGTGAAGAAATGAAAAAACTTATAGTTGAGGCTGAAGAATATTTAGAAAAGTTAGAAGAAACAATTTAATTGATATTTATATGTAAGTTAACATAGATAATTAGGAGATTTTACTATGACACAAGATGAATTGCGCAACATAATTCGTACAGAGATTAAGGAAGTGATGACGGAAGATGGTAAAGGTTTAGAAGATTATAAACTTCCCGCACGTAAAAGACAAGTAGCAGCATTAGCAAGAATAGTTAAGGCGTTAAATTTAGATAAGAGTGATTTAATTAGATACTTTGCTAAAATAAAACGCGGTCTTTAATGAGTTGGGACTCATTCAGGAAATTTCTTAAAAAGATAAATCCTGTTTGGATATTTACTTTTTTTCTGGGACTATCTCAACTCTTGTCCAACATAAAAAAGAAAAAAATAGTAAAGATAGACAAAAAAATTAAAGATGTAAAGAAAAAGAAGAAACAAATTAAGTCTGCCACTAAATCTGTTTCTAAAAAAAGTGATAATTTAAAGGCAAAGGCAGAAAAACTTGAAAAAGAAATAGAAGAAGTTAAAAAGGGTTCTTCTAAGGCAAAGAAAGTGAAAGATATTTCAGAAGCTGAAGATTTTTTAAGAGAATTTGCGAAGAAAAAATAATAGGAGATTAAAATGGCAATACCAGACAATTTAGCACTGGGTGACTATAATAAGGTAACAGAGGTGGGGTCAAGTACTACCTATCATGCCACAGGTTCAAATTCTGGTGCAGGATTTATTGTTGAAAATTTGACAAATGTAGTAATACATTGTTCTAGTGGTGGAACATTAGATAGTGGACAACTTACTACTAAAACACTTTATCCAATTGGTGTAAGGAAAGTAGTAATTGGTGCAACTGGTGTAGTTTTCGTTCTACATAGATAATTAACATAATATTGACTGATGAAATGGATAATACATTTATTTTTAGTTGGTACTCTTTTCGGACAAATGACGCTGAACGAAGAGGATGCTATACGTTTAGCCAATAATATAAAACAGTTACAATTTGAAGTTGATAGTTTATCAAAAATAGTTTCGTATCAGGACAATTTATTTGATATTTATAAGGGTAAATCAGTAGCAGACGATTCTTTAAAAGTTTTATATGAATCTCAAATTAAATTATCGGATGAACAAATTACGTTATTAGAAAAGAAGGTAAAATTAGTAAAACCATCTTGGTATGAAAATAAATGGTTATATTTTGTCTATGGGGCAGGAATAGTTGGAATCCCAGCATATAATATAGGTAAAGGTATTAACTGGCTTAAATAATGGACAATAAACAAAATATAAAAAATGCAATAAAACGAGAATTTTTAAAATGTGCAGAATCTCCTGTATATTTTTTAAGAAAGTATTGCGTAATTCAACACCCAATTAAAGGGAAAATTCCATTTAACTTGTATGATTTTCAAGAAAGAACACTTGAAGATTTATTAAAAAATGAATATAATGTTATTTTAAAGGCAAGACAGTTAGGTATCAGTACATTAACTGCTGGATATAGTTTGTGGATGATGACATTTCATAATGATAAGAATATTTTGGTAATTGCCACCAAACAAGATACTGCTAAAAATTTAGTAACAAAAGTTCGTGTGATGCACGCAAATCTTCCAAGTTGGTTAAAGGCCAATTGTGTGGAAGATAATAAATTATCATTAAGATATAGAAATGGTTCTCAAATCAAGGCAATCGCAAGTTCAGATGAAGCAGGTCGTTCAGAGGCACTATCTTTATTGGTGTTAGATGAGGCGGCGTTTATTCCTAAGATAGATACAATATGGACTGCTGCATCTCAAACTTTGGCATTAGGTGGTAGATGTATAGCACTCTCTACTCCAAATGGTGTTGGTAATTGGTTTCATAGAACTTGGATGGATGCAGAAGATGGTACTAATAATTGGAATATGATTAAACTTCATTGGACTATACATCCAGATAGAGAACAACCTTGGAGAGATGAACAAGATAAATTATTGGGGCCTTCAATGGCCGCTCAAGAATGTGATTGTGACTTTATCACTTCTGGTCAATCTGTAGTTGATGGTGTTATTTTAGAAGAATATCGAACCACTATGGTAAAAGACCCTATGGAAAAACGTGGAGTTGATAATAATGTTTGGATATGGGAACAACCAAATTATACAAAAGATTATGTTGTGAGTGCAGATGTTAGTAGGGGGGATGCGACCGACTACTCAGCATTTCATGTTATGGAAGTAGAAGATTGTAAACAAGTAGCGGAATATAAAGGTAAGATTTCTACAAGGGATTATGGTAACTTACTCGTAAATATATCTAAGGAATATAATAACGCATTATTGGTAATTGAAAATGCCACAATTGGATGGGCAGCAATCCAACAAGTAATAGTAAAGATTTACAATATGTAGATACACAAAAACAAATGTCTAATAAAATTTATAGACAAGAAAAACAAATGATTCCTGGGTTTACAATGTCCACGAAAACAAGACCGTTAGTTATTTCTAAATTAGAAGAATTTTTTAGAGAAAAGTCAGTTAAAGTTTATTCCCAGAGATTAATTGATGAATTATTCGTATTTATATATAACGGAACTAAAGCCGAAGCAATGTCAGGATACAATGATGACTTAGTAATGTCATTTGGAATTGGATTATGGATACGAGAAACTGCATTAAGATTGAGAGCTGAGGGAATAGAATTACAAAAGAAAACTTTAACAGGGATGGATATGAATCCTGGTATTTATATAACAGAAGAAAACCCTGGCCAGGATGCCTGGCAATGGGATGTAGGAAATAGAAATAAAGAAAAAGAATCTTTAGAATGGTTAATTAATTAGAGGAAAGTATGGCAGATACATCAATAAGAGCTCGACTGTTTAGATTATTTTCTGGTAACGTTATAGTAAGAAACGTTGGTGGAAGAAGGTTAAAAGTAGCAGATACGAGTAAAATACAATATTTACCACAAAGACAGTTAGTGGATAGATATCAACGACTCTTTTCAACAGGAAAAGGGTTATCTGGATATTCAGATACTGCAATGGTGCGCTCAATGCGGTTAGGGTTATTTAGAGATTATGAATCAATGGATAGTGATTCCATTATATCATCAGCACTGGATGTATATTCAGATGAATCAACAATGAAAAGTGAATATGGTGATGTTTTAACAATTAATAGTGATAATGACCAGATAAAACAAATATTACACAACTTATTTTACGACATATTAAATATAGAGTTTAACTTGTGGTCTTGGGTTCGTAATATGTGTAAGTATGGTGATTTCTTTTTACATTTAGAAATAGATGAAAAATATGGAGTTAAAAATGTAGTTCCTTTATCAAGTTATGATGTTGTGAGATTAGAAGGAATTGATCCAGACAATCCAGAATATGTTAAATTCGTATTAGAATCGGCAGATCCAAATCAGACAAAATTAAGTCATACTCAACAAGAATTTGAAAATTTCGAAATTGCCCATTTTAGGTTATTGGGTGATTCAAATTATTTACCATATGGTAAGGCTATGGTTGAGGGCGGTAGAAAGACTTGGAAACAATTATCTCTTATGGAAGACGCGATGTTAATTCATAGAATTATGAGAGCTCCTGAAAAAAGAGTATTTAAAATTGATATTGGTAATATTCCACCAAATGAAGTTGATAATTATATGCAACAAATTATCAATAAAATGAAAAAGGCACCCGTAGTAGAAAAAGAATCTGGTGATTATAATTTAAAATATAATATGCAGAACATAACAGAAGATTTCTTTGTACCTGTTCGTGGTGGAGATAGTGGAACACAAATAGATTCATTACCTGGATTAACATATGAAGCGGTAGAAGATATTGAATATTTGAGAAACAAGTTAATGGCAGCATTAAAGATACCAAAAGCATTTCTTGGATATGAAGAACAAGTTGGTTCAAAGGCAACCTTAGCGGCAGAAGATGTGAGGTTTGCAAGAACGATTGAAAGAATACAAAGAATTATTATTAGTGAATTAACAAAGATTGCTATTGTACATTTATACGTACAAGGATATACAGACGCAGATTTAGTTAATTTCGATTTGGGATTAACAAACCCATCCACGATATATGAACAAGAAAAGATTGAGTTGTGGACGAGTAAAACTTCACTGGCATCTTCAATGTTACAAGATGGTATAGTTTCTACAGAGTGGATTTATAGAAACATATTTAAATTTACTGAAGATGAGATTAAACACGAAGATGAACAAATTGTTTTCGATTTTAAACAAAAATTTAGAAGAGCTCAGATAGAATCTGAAGGAAACGATCCAGCAAAATCTGGCGAATCACAAGGAACACCAAGTGATTTAGCTATGGGTAGAACTGGACACGAATTAGAAGATGAAGGTGGAGCTCCAGAAGGCGGACAGCCAGGAGCTGGGAGACCTAAAGAAGGCCCCCATTATGGAAAAGATGGTAGTGCAAGAGGAAGAGACCCATTAGGAAAACACGATAAAAGAAAAGGTGGGAGTGGAGCACCTAAATATGGTAAATCATTAGCTTTAGCCCACGTCGATAAACTAAAGGGAACATTAATTAAACCTCATACAAAGATATTAACTGAGTCTGAGGAAGTAAAAAAGGAATATGATAAGGAAATAAATTCTAAATCGTAATATATATAAATTTTAGAAGTTTAATATTTATAGTAGAAGGAATTTAATTATCATTGGAGTGATATATGTCTAAAAAGTTAAAGCACAGTAAAATTAAAAATACTGGTGTGTTATTTGAAGTTTTGACTCGACAAATAACATCAGATATACTGAGCAACAAAGAATCAAAATCTGTAAATTTAGTCAAAAAGTATTTTAATAAAAATACTGCATTGGGAAAAGAATTAGAATTATATAAAATCTTAACAAAAGAACGATATAATTCTGAAGAACGTGCAAACAGATTAGTAGATGCTGTTTTGAAAGAACGGGCACAAATTACAAATGCTTCTCTTAGAAGGGAAAAATACAATTTAATTAAGGAAATTAAGGAAGATTACGATGTAAAAAAATTATTTACCTCAAGGAAACTATTTTCTATTGAATCTTCGATGGAAAGTTATAGTCCAAAAGAAGAAGTTGATTCAAGATATACGATAGTTGAAAATTTAATTTCCTCTAATCCTAATAAAAAGATTAGTAAATCTCCCGTAACTAATGAAGATAAAGATGTTAGATTACTTGCTTATCAGTTGATGGTAGAAAAGTTTAATAAGAAGTATTCGAAGTTATCAACTGAACAAAAAGAAGTATTGAGGAAATATATTAATAATGTTTCTAATGCTACTTCATTAAGAGAATTTGTACAAGTAGAAGTGGGTAAAATAAAAAGCTATTTGAAGAAACTTGTACCTGCTATAGATGATGATATTACAAAAATCAAGTTAACAGAAGCGATTAACTTTGCAGATACTATTAATGAAAATAAAGATACAGAGAAAAAATTAACAACTTTAATGAGATATTATGATTNNNNAGTTAAGAGAATATATTAGAACATTTGTACGAGAGTTATTGAGTACTAATGAGATTACTCAAACGGGGGATATTGCAGGATATAATACACCGTTTGCATTTAGTTCTAAGAAAAAGAAAGATAAGGATAAGGAAGAAGAAGTGGCTACTAATTCAACTGGATATGAAGTTGTTAAAGAAGGTAGATATCATCAATGGAGAAATGATGATACTCTCAACCCAAAACAAAAAATTGGGATGGCTATGAGAGAAACTCGTGATTGCTTAAAAGATTTAGAAAGAACAGTTCAGTATAATGTTAGACTGAAGAATGAGTTAAAAGTTGATTCAAGAGATTATTGGAAAACTACTCATAAGGCTTTAGGTAAAATTAGTGAGAGATTAGTTAAGTTGGCCAATAAAGTTGGTAAATTGTACTAATGTCTGTAGGATTAAAAGAATATCTCGTAGCTTCTGATATTTTGACAGAGGCACCTGTAAGACTAAAAAAATTACAAAAACAGGTAAAGAATATAGAAAAGGCAGAAAGTAATTTACGTCATAAGATGTATGAAGTAGCACAAGATTTAAGTAGTGGTGGTGAAAAAAACACGGCTAATAAAATAATAAGGTCATATCAACAGAATATAACTAAATTTATGAGAGAATTTATGGCACTCACTAAGAGGATAAAATAATTATGAGCAAGGAACTATTAGTAGATTATCTACCATTTGAAGTAAAATCAGAACAGATAACCGAATCATTAAAAGAAAATAATGGTAAATTAATTGTTAAAGGAGTACTTCAACGAGCAGAGGCTAAAAACCAAAATGGTAGAGTTTATCCACGAGAAGTTTTAGTAAGAGAGGCTAAGAAGTATACAACCACCTATATTAAAGAACGTCGTGCCATGGGGGAGTTAGACCACCCAGATTCATCTGTGGTGAACCTACAGAACGTTTCACATAATATTAAAGAGATGCATTGGTTGGGGGATGATTTACTCGGAACAGTTGAAGTATTAGGAACTCCGAGTGGTAATATATTAAAAGAATTATTTAAAGCAGGTATTAAACTTGGAATTTCATCTCGTGGTATGGGTTCAGTAGAAACTATTGGTGAAGCTGAAGATGGTGAACCAACCACACAAGTACAACCCGACTTTGAACTTATAGCATTCGATTTTGTATCCAACCCATCTACACACGGAGCATTTATGTATCCTATGAGTGAGGGAATTGATCCAAGTCAAACACAGGGTAGAACTTGTGGAACGTATTGTAAGGCCGAAGATATAATTAATAAAATTATCAGAGGTGAATAATGAGTGAATTCAGCCATAGAAAGTTTAAACGATATTTACTTGAAAAAGATGGTATTGAAGTGGATAAAGAAATCATTTCAACTAAAGAAGAATTTAGTCATAGAAAATTTAAACAACATTTAATTGAATTAGATGAAGCCGAATATGGTAAGCCATTTAGTTCACCTGAAGCACAACAATTCGTTGATAAAGATTTAAATGTAATGTCACAGATTTTAGGAAAGGCATCACAGAAAGTAATTAAGACTATGATGAATGGAGTAAAAAGTCATAAATATGAGGCATTGGATTTAGTAAGAGGACTTAATCAAGGTGATATTAGAAGAGCACATTTTGGTGAAGAAGATTTTATAAAGCAATTGTGGCATAAAGTAAGAGATAAATTTAGAAGATACTCAAATTGAGATAATAGGAGACATATAATGTCAAAAGAAATTAAATTAAAACAAATAGTAGAAAATTTTATGGTGGGTGGGGTAGTTAATAAACCAGCCTTTTCAAATCTTGATATGTTTAAGACTAAAATTTCTACTGAAGATGTGAATTCTGATATTAGATTGTCGTCTTTAATACCAGAAGACCACGAGGATGGCCACGAAGAACAAGAAATTGACGAAGCTCAGTTTTTAGAAGATGTTAGAAATTTTGGTTCTTTGGGTAAACATATTTATCGTGAAAATGATATAAGATCAGTTGCTGAAAAGTTAGCTAACATTGCAAAGACTGCAAGAACTCATACCTTAAGAGAAACCGAAGAATGGTTTGATAAAATTACAATCAATCGTAATATGAAAGATTTAGGTTCACTCTCAGGTCAATTTAGTAAAATTGCAANCTGATGAATTGGGTGATGAGGCAAAAGCAAAATTCTTTAATTATATAGATAAAAATTGGCAGGGCGATAACGAGAGTGATTAAATTGATGGACATTTTGAAAGAAGTTTCAACTAATGTCGTGTCATATAAAGCAGATGGTGGAGAACCCGATACTGGATGGACATTAGCAGGTAAAGACCGCGTATTAGGTGTAAATATGAGTAAACCTGAACCTTGGTTCGAAAAGGGCGGATATAAACAGTTAAGTTATCCAACCGCAGACGATCCATATAAAGGTGATAGGGATAAAAATATACAAAGATTACAAGTGATAAAGAGAGTGGTCAATACAGGCGAAAAATATGAAGATTTCAATGGTGCAGTTGCATCTTGGGATAAATTTGGAA
>LWDU01044528.1_pt1 | contig 12234 bp, 6 predicted proteins | sample 727161 | NCBI WGS metagenome assembly LWDU01 (sample SAMN04566230, study PRJNA314399) | hydrothermal vent metagenome | isolation source: deep sea hydrothermal plume seawater | place: Mexico: Gulf of California, Guaymas Basin | collected 2004-07-11 | reverse complement strand
CCCCAAACTTTCGGCAGAGCAGTTCTCAGGCAAGTCCTGGGTTGTGTGCCAATAATTCGCATAACTATTTGGATAATTAAAATCGATAATGTCAACTGCTGGTATTTTCGCTTCAACCCATAGTGGTACATGATCATCATAAAGCGTATATACTATACGTGATTCAAATGCGTCCAGGCTTAATTCCTCTGCCATGCTCCACAATTTTTTTACCAACTGTCTATTTTGCCGGTAAGAATTGCGTTCTATCGGAATATGTAACTCAGCATCGCCAATCATATCCAATATTATGGCTTCATCAGGTTTCTCTATGGGTAAATCTTTGGCGAATGCTAGCGATCCTTGCGCATAGCTTTTTGGAGTACCGGATCTACCCATATCTTCACCATCAAACAGAACAAGTGTAATACCAATTGGGGGTGGGGAAGCATTTAAAATTCGCGCTAGTTCCAAAATAACCGCCACACCACTGGCGCCATCATTGGCCCCAATTATTGGATCATTACGTTTTTCTGTGTCTGGATCCTCATCGGCCCATGGTCTTGTGTCCCAGTGTGCCCCAATCAATAACTGTTGAGGGTCACCTACTTTGAAACGAGCAATAATATTGGTTAAATCATAACTTTTTTCATTAACCAAATCATCCAGGACAAAAGGCTGCAGAAGAATTGTATCTGCAAATCCGGAAAGAGTTTTTTGTAGATAATCCAAGCATTGCTTGTATCCATTTGAATCTGGGTTTCGCGGACCAAATTCACATTGTTCAACCAGATATCGAAAAGCATTCCCTTTATCAAAATTAGGTACTGCATTGTTGCAACTTGATAGGACGCTGATTGTGGAAATGGTTAGGATTATTTTGATTTGAATTCGCATTTAACTAACCACTAATAGCTATATTAACATCAAATCCAAAGTCACGGTCAATTTTTTTACCAGTAGTCATGGATTTATTTTCATGATAGCCGTAGATCATGCTCCCGCTGACTTTGGCAGAGAAGGTATAGGTAATACGAATGCCCGCTTTCCAGCCGGAATTAAATGCCGTTTGTCCAAACTCCAACCCACCATTTTTACTACCTAACGTCTCACTTTCGTTCATATCAAAATTAAATTGAAAATTAACGGTATTTTGAATTTTATAATCTTCCATAAATGGCAGTGGAATAGTTATACCGCCTCTATGGCTGTAGTTAGCGCTCGATGTATAACTTTTATCACGATGAACAGTCATACCAGTCGGTACCCGGTCCAATGATTTTGATAAATTGTGGCGAAAATTCATTGATATACCTTTTTGCAAATTTGCAGTTAATCCAACCAGCGGTGAAAAATTAGTGTTGATTCTAGATGAGCGTTCAAATTCTTCAAAACATATTGGGACCATCAAAATTTTCAAATTGCCAGCTACGCGTTTCTTTACCACTAAATCCGTGTTCCAATGAAAGCGAACGCAGATACTTTTTCAATATGGGTAGTTTTTCCAAACCAGACCAACGAATACTCCAACCCGGGAAGGGCAAGCCATTTTCTAATTTTTCTCCATACGCAAAATAATCACGTGACATGTTTCTTTGCTCAGTTCCCGAGCCACTTCTTGTTGTGGAAACATTTTGCGAATAATTATAACTGGTAGAGATACTTTTTGTAAGATTCAAACCAGAACGTAGTGAAAAATCGCGTTTGTGATCCCACGCACCAATATCAGATCCAATTTTTTCTGAGTGATCTAGACCATGGTCAGGTTGCCATCCAAAACGGTAACCCAACGGTACATCACCAATTACACCACGCCCTGTCCTGTTAAGATTTTCCGTATAACTAAAATTAATCGGGTTGACTTTCCTGATCAATCCATGTACAAAAGTTAGGACGGGTATATCTTTTTGTTTTTTCTCTGTTGGCTTTTCCTCTTCTGGTTTCGACCCCCTCCGTCGCGATCTTCCTGTAGGTGCTGCTGCCTTTGAAGGCGGTTTATAAATTACTTCAAACATATTAACCAAATTTAAAGCGATGCTTGATGAAAATCGTAACTGTGTTCCAATATTGGCACCACCCAGTGTGCTTTCTCTGTCCTGGTTCCAGCTGTATGCTGAAGAGTAATTTATGTTTGGTTTTAACCAGGTAAAAATTACTGGATTAAATGTTGTGGTTAAATTCTCCGTGATATTTTCTACAACACCCGGGTCCAGGTCCCTTATCGCCATCCATGCGTAACCGCGATAATCCTGAAGATCACTTTTAATGGATTGAGTGTATTTCGTTTTTAAGGCATCAGTTAGCGTATAATCCAAAGATAAATTTCTATTTAATCCAAAATTATATGAATCCGGTGATTGTCCGCCAACACGTTTTGTCCTTTGGCTTAAGGCTTCACTAAAATTCATAGATGCATTTAGGTTTGTAGGTGTATAATAAAAATGTATCTCACTCAGTTTTGGTCCGATCCAGGGTATAGGTTTTGTCCATTTTAAAGGACTAATGTAATTATTTCGGCCAAAAGGAAGTGTATAGCCCAATTTACCAGAGTATTTTTCGTTCAATACTTCTTTATTGATCTCATTTGATGAAAATGATCTACTGGAACTAAAACTTGGTTTCAGTTTATCCAGAGTATATTTAACAATTTTGTTATCCGATTTACTTGATTTTGTCAAAGATGTACTAAAATTCATACCCGTAGATTTCGTTAGGACCGAGTCGGGAGCGGCACCTTCATTTACAAGAATATCAGAACCCGGAAAATATTTTGGGGTATTCGTGACATTAGTCATCGATAGATTCACCGGTATGCTTATTCCCCATGATTTCGGTAAGAGTTTATGTATTTGCACATTTGTATTTAGAGAAAAGTTCTCCCCAGTTTGATTGGTGCCGAGGCGCTGCTGCAGCACATGAAAATTGGCATCCTTTCGACTATAAGTAAATGATGTATTTGCTATGTCCGCTAAACTGAATCTTGATGTAAGGCGCATAGCAACACCACGATTCTTTTTTACACCACTTAAACGGAGTTCGTCGAGCCAGATTTCACCACTTATCCATTCATCGGTCATATTTCTGAGTCCTACCATAAAAAACTTTATCCTTGATAACGCAGGTTCGCCTTTTATATTGATTTGCTTACCAGTAGAAATGCCATTCTCATCTTTGAACGTATAAGATTTTATATTTGCTGAATCTGAAAATGTATCTGTAGCATTTAACTTTTTCACGTTCGTTGAATCTTGCAGTTTAAGCTGGGTCAACCAGTTCAGATCCAGATTGATCGTGTTTCTATTCTCGGCTTCGTCCCAACCATTATATACAGGCTGAACTAGTTCATAATAGTCTTCTCCGAGTCCAAAACGCATGAAAAATTCTACTTTAGTTTCAGTGCTACCGATCCAAGGGCTATTGCCATATACATACATTTTCATCTTATCATAAGTGAGATAACTTTTGGCTCTGTCTCCAGTTACATTAACCAATGTTTTTAAGGCAGCACCTTTATATCGGGGAGCAAGATTATCGAATTTTAAAACCAGTGATTGTTCTTTTGATCGTATTTCATTGATGCGATCGTACTCACCCTTTACACCTTTTGGTGGTTCATAATTTGCATTATCTTCTGTATTAATTACTGAGATAGCAAATACACTATCGGAATTGGTCTTACTGTATAAATTTGATGAATCAGGTGCTACGCCCAATTCCTGCCATTGATTACCTACTAATTCTATTTTTGCAATTTGAACCCAAGTCTGGGTGGTGTCTGTGACCCTTACCCTGCAAAATTTGATCTCATTCCATTCTTGATTACCTGTACTATCAATCATTTCAAAATGGCTTAACGGAATCCGGAATAACATCCAGCCAGTAGGTTGACCATCCTTGACAGTCTCTCCAGAAAAATAGGTTGTATCATCTAACGTAAACGTTTTGGTGAAGTAATCATTGGTTCTATCCAAAAACCCAGTTCGGTCCAAATCTTCTGTATCAGGATATCTTCCAGCATCAAGCGCATTGCCTTCTGTCCCGTTGATTCGCTTATAATCATTAGTACCTTCATCATAGTTCCAATTATCGCTATTGGGGTCATTTGGATCTATATCATCAGCAACATTGATCAAAGCAGTATTGTTTCTCCAAATTGTAAACATCCACCCCAACCATCTTCCGACTCATCTGCACAGCCATCTAACCCAACATCCTCAGCATCATCCAACAGTCCATCACCAATCATGCCAGCCACTGGAATATCCTCTGTATTTAGAGAACCGTTACCATCCCAATCCTCGCTAATTTTACCAAGATCAATACTTAACTCGGATCTTGATCCATTTTTACTGCGAATCCAAATTTCAAAAAATTTTGTTTGCGTCTGATCGTAATCCCCAGAATACAATGTTGCAATAATTCCTGCCCAGAGAGAATCTTTTGGAAGATGAGTTTGGTTAGCAAGTGGTTTAAAGTTCATAACTAGTATATCGGTTGTTTCATTTTGGGCACGAATGGATGTTTCTTGATTTGGCCATATATCCTTTGTTCGCCATTGAACGTAGGGATTATACCAATACATTTTCGCCCGGTTACGATGACTAAGTGTTTTGTTTGAATGATAAATAAGTGGCGGTGAAGACGCTTTCCAGAACCGCCGCTGGATTGGAAAAGAAGTAGTACGTTTCGCTCCTTCAAAGTCATCAATATATGCTACGCCGCTTGGATCCCCAGTTTCAGGATTGTTTATGGAATTTGGATTTGGCATGACTTGTGCCACTTCACCTTCAATTGAGAATGATGATGCTTTTTCAGTATTTATAATTGGTAATCGATCGATCAATCTGGTTAATCCTTCCAACGGTTGTTCATAACGACCATTAACACCCCATATAAAATTGCGAGTTGGCTCATAACCAACCTCAATCTTTTCATTGATCACTGACTGGTTGAAATATAAAGCAGTAGCACCAATAAATGATCGATCCCCAAGATCTATTTGTGCCCGTGTACCTAAAATCGTCTTTTTATCAAATGATACTATTTCATGTTTATCGAACAATATATTTAATTGTGCATTCGGATTTAAATCTTCATTCATAACAAGCGTACCTGAGAAATAATCTATTTGATAATCAACACCGCGTTTTAACTCTAACCCATCTACAAATACCTGTTCGCTACCTTCAACAATCATAAATCCCAGATTAATATTAGAACTTTGGTTCGTGTATTCTATCTGCATTTCAAAACGACTATCATTATTAATCTCTGTCTGCGTTGTTGTGGTATACATTTTACCCTGACCCAAAACACTTTGTAGATCAGGGTTTTGATTACCACCTGTTAGTGAATCATAAGCAAATGGATGGTATGTGGGGAACACCAATTCACCGCTTAACATATTGACTATACTGCCATTTTCAATGTCAATTAATTCATCTGCTTGTCGAACACCTGCTTCGTTCAAACTATCCAACCCAAACTGTGTGATATATGGTTTACCACCTAGATCATATTCAGACGGTGGATTCTGGCGCTGATTAACAATTCGAACTGCGAACCCTTCCTTATTAATGTTGGATGCTCCCATATAGTAGACATTCTTAAACATGAGATCCCATGTCGAATGACTAGGAGTTAGTGATATAGGTTTGATCATTTTCAGTATCAAGGTCGATGTTGAATCGGTTGTAATAATTCCGCTACCCATGGTTAAAAGGGTATCTCCGGTTTGTCTATTCGCTAATACAAATGTACAGCCAAAAGCTTCATTAGATGATCTATTCCGTAAGCGAATAAACCCTAGATCATTACTAATGGAGTAATCCTGCCCCGGTTCCAGTCGTTTGTAGTTACCCTCTTGACTTTCTGTATTTTCTATATCATTCAAATCTGCGTAGGCAATACCTGGGTCCGTGCTCGCATCATTTGCCGATTCCAGTTTATAGAGATCAAAATCTCTTATAATTACATTACCAACAAGGTGTGCCCCTTCGTATAAGGGATAAAACGGTGGTATGCCGATATAGGAACCATTAAAGGTGGTATCTATACCATCTCGAAACCATTTATGGATATAAAAATATTGGTTCTTTATGTAGTCACTATCCTTGACTTTTACGATGGCTGATTCATTGCTACCCTTGTATTTCAATTGTTCCTTTTTCGTTTTCTCTATAGAGGCAATTGTAGTCACATCTACTGGCCCAATTTTCGATATAGCTTTCAAACCAAACAGGCCACTATTTTGTCCAGAAAAAGTAACAAACTGGGTTGCTGGCAGGGACAAAGAAATATTTCCAGCTTCTACTTTTTGAACAATATCATCTTCCTCTCCTTGATATGATATACGGATATTATTCTCCCAATCAAAGTCTCGTTCTGAATCTCTATCCATTTTAACCGTTATACGATCACCAATTTTCCCTTCAATATTGACCGCCTGTTTCTGGTCAAATTCTAGGTGTGTATTTTGCGTTTCCCGTATACTGGAACGGACAAGTTCCTGATCCTGAAATACCATTTTTCCATTGATATTGATATTGCCGTTAACGCGGAGTGATACCCGACCAAAGTCACCCATATCCATGCCAACCATTTCCAAGTACCGTCCTCCACGACGCTCAGTGTAGCGCTGAGATCCTTGATCTTGCTTATTAAATGAATCAATGAAATTCAACACCCGCTTCACTTGAATCATATGATTGAAATACCATTCTACCGTACTAGTGAAAGGGATTCGTAAAATTTCATCATCTATATATTCGGTAAATGATATGTAGCGCCAGCTACTATCTATGGCTACATCAAGAATTCGCTCGCCATAGGTCACATCTAAAAGATACAGTGGTTGGTCTAGCGTATCTTTCATGAGACTAAGTGGTACTGGTATTTCCGGAAATGCAGTTACTACATATGCAGATCGTAGGTGGTAACTGGGGGGTAAGGTCAAGGTGGAACTATCCTGCTGGCCGTATAGAGAGAAAACAGTACCTACGGTCAGGAAAAACGCAATAATGACATGCCACCCTTTTTTCAAAGGGATTCTCCTGTGTTGTTATTTGTGTCGGCTGGTTCCTCGCGGAACCATCATTCCGATAGCGGTAGGTCTATAGAGGATTCTCCTATTTTTTGGTTACTTTACTTATTTTAGCACATTTATAAGTATTTTACGAAGTTTTTGTAAGGCAAGCCCACGATGACTAATTTTATTCTTCTCCGCAGTGGAAAGTTCCGCAAACGTTTTTTCTAACCGAGGGACATAAAAAACAGGATCATACCCAAAACCCATATTTCCTCGAGGATCTTCAGTAATTCTACCCTCTATAAATCCCTCAGTCCATAATTCTTGGATTTCATCTACGAAGGATATTACTGTTCTGAATCTGGCAGAACGCATATCATCAGGTACATCTTCCATCACAGATAAAAGTTTATTTACATTATCCTCATAGGTTCCATCCACACCAGCAAATCGAGCTGAGTAAACTCCGGGTGCACCATCAAGAGCGTCAACTTCTAATCCCGTATCATCGGCAATTGCAGCTAGCCCAGTCCGACCATGAACCGTATGTGCCCAATAGAGTAGCACCTGTTTCTTCAATCTCGTCAATATCAGGATATTCCGATAATGAGCAAATTTCTACACCTAGACCCCGCAGTGAATGCTGCAATTCTATTTCCTTATCATGATTGTGTGTGGCCAGAACTATTTTCATTAGTATAATTCCATTAAAAACGGGGGAAAATAGGCAAATACAAAAAAATCTAAAAGCTTAATAAAACAGCGGGTTAATCAGTTGCAAAAGGAACATCCTGCTACTAATTTTCACGGCATTTTATGGAGGCTCGGTAGCTCAGACGGTAGAGCAGAGGACTGAAAATCCTTGTGTCGGCGGTTCGATTCCGTCCCGAGCCACAAAAAAATCCCAAATTGGGGCATGTCCATCCCGCCACCGTCAAATCCTTCTCGATCTCCTTTAGAACGTCTTTTCTGTTCCATTTTTCCGAAACTATAGCTGAACGATAATGATACAGAACGTCTGTCGCGACGGCGATTAGCTTCCATGCTACGGATATATTCTTCTCCACTAATAAGATCTTCTAAAACTTCACTGGTCTCTATTCCGAAACCGCTGTTATCAAAAAGATCTCTTACTTTTAAGGTCATAGTAAGCTTGTTATCCAAAAATTTTCGCTGGAAAGACAGGTCTGCTGTTAGGGAAGGCTTTATTTTACCTGTTGTTATTACCATCGGCCCCCTATAGCGACCTGATAGATCAAACCTACCGACCACAGGTATAGTTAGCATTGTACTGCCGAATGCGAAATATCCTTTTGAGTTTCCATTGAGATCAGATTCACCGGAAGCATAGGTACGCGAATTCCAGCTATTTAAACTTATCATAAACATTATTAGTGGTATGGGTCGATAATTCACAAAAAATTCAACACCATGTCGTTCTGATTGTCCGGCATTATCAGAACTCATGACTTCGTAGGTAGTGTCCTGGAAAACAATATAATCTCTATCCCACCAGCTGATATTGTCTGTAAGGTGAGAATAGTACACACCCGTATTAAAGGTAAGTTTTCTGGAATTACTTGAAAAATTCAAATCCATAACATCACTATACTCAGGTTTTATATACGGATTACCAGTTCTGATAAAGGAAGTATTATTCGTGCTTCGCGGAAATGGACTTAAACTCCATCTGCGGGGACGATTCACGCGCTTACTAAAACCAAACTGGATGCGCTGTGTCTGATTCAGATTAAAAAGCATATTTACACTGGGATAAACCTTGAAATAATTGTTTTCAAATGGTGATTGATTAATAGCAGCATCCATAATAGCTGTGAAAATATTTAACGTATCCTCATCATGTACACTATCTCCAGATTCCACACTTGCACTGGTAAGTGCTTGTTCTATCCTGGCTCCTAACTGAACACCAAACTTATCCGTAAAATTATGCAACAGCGTACCATACACGGCATGGATATCCTCGTTATAATCAGAATCGTATGGCGTTTCCAAATAATTGAGGTTTTTCTTAGATGCTTTTATCGTACTTTTAAATCCTGCCTCAAGTTTTGATGATTTACCAAACGGGTGTGTATAATCCGTTTTAATTATAATATTATTATTTTCTTGTTCAGTATATGGATCATCTACCTTGTGATTATGTTCGGATACATTATAATTAATTATATTAGTAGACGCATGTTCATATCCATGATCAGTATTAAGTGAACTACTAAATTCCAGAACAAGTTTTCTATCCTGTTGCGGGAAATCCTTATAATAGCCAAACTCAAAGCCTATATCTTGTCCATAATCAAATTCTTCTGATTTGAACGTATAATCTGGATACATTGCATCCAGCGCAGTATTAATATAGGTAACGTTTTCCTCATCAAACCTGGCATTATCTTTATAGGTCATAGCAATGGTTACCATATTATTCTTATCGTGATAATAATCAGTCCCTAATTTGATGTTGTTAGAGACGGGCTCTCTCCTGCCTTGTGTAATTTGCCGGCTTTCATGGCTTCGAAGCGGGTTTGTAGGATATTCATATTGAAAAAATCTATCCCCCCCGCCGAACCTGTTCCAAAGCCTGTAGCTACCATTAGAAAAGATATTAAACTTATCTCTGCGGTAATTGATCATCCCCGATAGATTATAACGGCTATATTCACCTGCTGTGATTGTTGCAGACCCATTCATTCCTTCGAAACGACCGCGCTTCAAAATAATGTTTATTATGCCGGCCATGCCATCAGGATCATACTTGGCTGAAGGGTTGGTAATGACTTCAATACGATCAATCATATCTGCTGGTAAATCTTCCACCATGGATCTCCTATCGCCACGCATTGGACGGCCATCAATGAGCATGGTAACATTCCCATCACCGCGCAAGGTAATATTGCCATCAATATCAACGTCAACAGAGGGTATTTTTTTCAAGGCATCAGACCCTGTGCCGCCTATCAAAGATATATCTTTCTTTGCATCAAAAATCCGCTTATCCACAGTGTAAATCATGGTAGGTATTTCACCATATACATCTACCTCTTCCATTTGTACAGCTGATAATTTCATCGCTACCCGGCCAATATCTTGCTCTACACCGCCCCCATCACCTGGAAATAGATTTATCGGGCCAATATCAACTTTTTCATAGCCAATGAATTCAATAACCAGTTGATACCTGCCCATGGGAATTTCACGAATATTAAAAGATCCTGTTTGATCCGTTATGCCACCGGTAACGATTTCATTGCTACGCATATTAACAACAGAAATTGATGCATAAGGGATTGGTTCAGTTGTTACAGAATCAACAACTATACCTTGCAACACACCAATTTTAGGCAAATTGGTGGGGTTAAATCTCCCTCCTCCTCGACCATGTTGGGCAACAATAATCGTGGAAAATATTAGAATAAAATAAACGATAGTTTTATATCTGGAAATCAACTTAGACCTTTTCTTTCTTCAATTAGACTAAATTTTAATTAATTAGTTAAAATAAGCGCTGAACTTTCAGTACGTTTTCCGCAAAGAAAACAATTTAATTAAAAAACTGTTTCATCAAATTTCTTTTCAGAATCGAAGACGCAGTAATTACGCCAGATATCAGCGCTGCGGAAACACCAGCTGTTACAATATCTTGCCCAGTTAAATATAGGTTTTTGATTGGCGTCTGCGGTTTAAGCCATTTCTGTCTAAAGCGCTCTGGCGTATGGTTAATACCATAAAGTTCACCCTCTTTATAATTAGCCAGGTCCCGACTAGTCAAGGGAGTGGATAATTCATAATAATCTACATGTCCATTCGTTTCCGGGGATTTCTGATAAAGAACATCTAGTAAATTTTGTGAGATTGTTTCTTTAAATGCTTCATATTCATCGCCACGATTCTTCCATTTTTCATTTTCCCATTTTTTATGTTTAGCAAATTCAGCAACTGTAATGACTTCAATTGTCGAGGTATTAGGGTGGTTCTTATCCCAAGATGGATCTTTAGCAGAAGGAAATGAAATAAATACAACAGGATAAGGTTGATTATTATCATCTAAATAATTTTTCAGGTTCACATCATGGTCATAATCGGGGTAAACCCAAAGATTGGCATTGTTTAAACCCAAATCTGCGGCAGATTTATCCAAACCAATATGCAGACAATAATATCCGGATGATGGCTGCACCTGATCTAATGTAACCGAACTTTTTGAATTCATTTGGTCATCTTTAAGCAATACTTCGAAAGTATTTTTAATACCGGCACTGCTGATAACCATCTTTGCTTTGATTTCATCTCCATTTTCAAGCCGGACCCCTATTGCTTTACCATTATGAGTCAATATCTTTTCAACGCCTGTACTCAATATTACCTTGCCACTTCGAGATTGAATACCTGGGATTATTGTTTCTGCAATCATACGTGAGCCGCCTACCGGATAATTACCGCCTTCCCAATAATGACGGGCAACCATTGCCTGTACCCCAAAACTACTTTGGCCCGGTGGTAATCCATAATCACCCCACTGTCCAGTCAATACACCAATTAATTTCGTACTACAGCCAAGCTCAGTTAAAACCTCTTTTGTAGATCGTCCTGCATATTCTAAAAAAGGTTTACTCATAAACGGATACGCTATAGTGCCTAATAAACCAGGAAGTGCTTTGTTAGAATAATAGGAAAGGCTTTTTTTGGAAACTTGATCAACTATATCCACATAATTTCGAATGGATTGTTCTTCTTTAGGAAAATATGAAATCATTTTGTCCAGAAATGAATCTTTGCCAGCTATGAAATCATACGTTTTATCTGGGAATACCATGCGATCATAAATATCATCCATTCTGGCCCAGTGCAAATTACCGTTTGAAACATAGTCAAATAGACGCCGCAAGAATGAATTTGGTTTATGAAGATTTCCACCGATATAGTGAATGCCCACATCCCATTCATAATTATTACGTTTAAATGTGTGGGTATACCCACCGAATTTGAAATGTTTTTCTAAGACTAATACTTGTTTCCCAGCGTCTGCCAGCAACCTTGCCGTGGTAAGACCACTAATTCCTGAGCCTATAATAACCGCATCCCAGTTTTCTGCTGCCATCGCTGACTGATACCGATCACCAATTGGCATAAATAACTTCCACAATTATATAATTAATCATTTTCCCTTTAAGTTGCATTAACGGAAAATATAAGGAAAGCGGCTCAGTAAT
>LWDU01040540.1_pt1 | contig 12235 bp, 10 predicted proteins | sample 727161 | NCBI WGS metagenome assembly LWDU01 (sample SAMN04566230, study PRJNA314399) | hydrothermal vent metagenome | isolation source: deep sea hydrothermal plume seawater | place: Mexico: Gulf of California, Guaymas Basin | collected 2004-07-11 | reverse complement strand
ACGCATTGTCAGCCAGCCATGCTGAAGTACCGGGTGGTGAACTGGAGACGGGCGACTTTGATTATCGTGTACGCAGTGACAGCAAGTTTCGCAGCGTTAACGACATCGAACAGGCGGTGGTTCGAGAGGAAGAGGGTCGTGTGATCCGAGTGGCCGACGTAGCCACCGTCGAAGACACCTACCGTCGTTTGTTAAATGTGGCTCATCTGAACGGCAAGGATTGCGCCTCGCTAATCGTCTACAAGGAACAGAATACCAACACGCTGAAAACGGCGAATACCGTGATCGCGCGGGTTGAGGAGCTTGCCGGTGAGTACCCGCAATTGGAATTTGCCGTTTCACGCAACAGTTCGGCCGAAATCTCGGTCATGTTCCGTGTACTCGGCTCTAGCTTCGCATTTGGTGCGGCGTTAGTGCTCATCATTCTCAGCTGGTCGATGGGCTTACGGATCTCGTTGTTGGTACTGACTGCGATCCCTTTTAGCTCGGCGGTGGCCATCATTTTTCTATACCTATTCGAAGTGCCCGTATCGAATATGGTGATTTTCGCCTTCATCTTGGTATTGGGAATGGTCGTCGATGGGGCGATCATTGTCGCCGAAAACATCCATCGCCACATTGAGATGGGCAAGCCGCCCGAGGTGGCCGCCAAGGACGGAATTCACGAAGTCGGGATCCCGGTCATCATGGCCGACTTGACGACGATTTCGGCTTACCTGCCGATGTTATTGGTCCCGGGAATCATGGGCGACTTCATGAGTGTGATGCCCAAGGGGGTAACCGTAGCCCTATTTGGATCGATCCTTGTGGATCACTTCTTGATTCCGGTCCTCGCCGCTCGCTGGTACTGTGGCCGACAGGGATCGGAGAACTACGAAGCCTCCACCGTTGTGGACTCTTTTCGTGTTGTCGAGTTCACGAAACTTGGCCCGCTGGGGCGCGGTTATTACCACGTTTTGGACTGGTCTCTTCACAACCGATTGGTGATCTTGGTGTGTGCAGTCTTGAGTATCGTTTGGGCTGGCTTCATGTTGGGGAACATCGGATTTCAGTTTTTTCCGGCGAGTGACCGGGGCCAATTTGAGGTCAAGTATGAACTCCCTTTGGGCACCAGCCTCACTCAGACGATCGAAGCGGCGAAGGTCATCACCGAGACGCTCGACGAATTGAATGAAACAACGGGAGAAGTTGTAAACTATGTCTCGGCGATTGGATCCTCAGAGGGTCTGGCGAGCCGGTTGGAGAATGACCCGGCGATCGGACCTGAGTTTGGAACGGTGATGGTCGAGCTCTATTCGCCACTCGATCGTGATCGTCACCAGGACAGCGTCATTGAGGATGTGCGGCGTGGTATCGAGAAACGCATTCATCGCTTCCCTGGAATGAAGTACCAAATCGACGAAGTGGAGGAGGGGCCGCCGGGCGGCTACCCCGTAGCAATTCGTCTGACCGGCAAGGACCACAGACTGCTTGGCAGGGCCGGCTCAGAAATTGTCGACAACATCTCGACAATTCGCGGTACGTTGGATGTCTCGACCGATGCGCGGGCTGAAAACCCGGAAATCGTCGTCGAGCCCAACCCATTCTTGACGCCGTTCTATGGAATATCCCACCGCCAAATAGCGATGGCCCTGCAAACGGCCGTGACCGGAGACAATTCGTTAGAAATCAGCATGGACGATGAAGATGTCACGCTTCGATTGCAAGTGGCGGCCAAGTATCGCTCGAGCCTGGACGGCATTCAGCGGATGATGATTCGCAGCCCCAATGGCAAGCGAGCCACCATCGGCGAATTGGCCGATCTTCGACGCACGAGAGGAGTTCACGCGGTCAATCGCTACGAGCGGGATCGCGCTGTTGTCGCGCACTGTAATCTGGAAGGTTGCCAGCACTGGGCTTCGCACGAGCCCCACAAAATCCAAAGGTGTTTTTTGGGCAACCCGGAACACGCTATGAGGGTGTGCGGGCCACTTTTACCGGTGAGAACGAGGAGCGCGACGAGAACTTCTCGTTCTTGTTGATGTCGATGCTCATCGCCGTCGTAATGATCTTTGGGATCTTGGTGTTGCAGTTCAATAGTTTCCGTCAAGCGGCCGTCGTCATCATCGCCGTACCGTTGAGCTTCGCGGGAGTGGTTGGCGGCATGTGGCTTTGCCAATTTCCGTTTAGCCTCGCCACGTTCATTGGCTTAGTGAGCCTCAGTGGCATTGTGGTCAACGATGCGATCGTGGTTGTCGATTTTATCAACAAGGCATGTCGCCGAGGGCTTTCGAACCACGACGCTATCTTGGCCGCCGGAGTGTATCGTCTGCGGCCCGTCATCCTGACCACCGTGACGACAGTGGGTGGGCTGTTGCCGCTGTTCCTCAATATCAATGGCGGAGCCGAATTCTGGCAACCACTCACCGGGGCAGTGATATTTGGTTTGTTGTTCGCCAGCTGTCTGACGCTGCTGGTGATCCCCGTCGCCTTCAGCTTGGCCTACGGGGGATTTGCCGGCGCTATTCTCGATGGAATTGGGGGAGTGTTCTTCTTCGATCCCTTGCGACGACAAGAAGACGATGTCAGGCAGGACTCGCCCTATTCTTCTTCCTCTTCAAAGTCATAGGCAATATTGAGGATCTCGAAATGCAGCTTGCCTTTCGGGACCTCAATCTCGGCCTTTTCTCCGATTTTCTTGCCGAGTAATCCCTTCCCGATGGGGCTCGTAATGAGGATCTTGCCGACGTCGTAGTCTTCGTCGCCCGAACCCACCAGTGTAAAGTCCTCTTCGTCGTCATAGTCTAGATCTTTGACCGTGACTGTCGCGCCGAACGCGACCTCGTCGCGAGGGACGGTCGACGGATCGATGATCATGGCATTTGCCAGATCGCTACGAATTTTCCCGATACGCGCCTGAAGGTGTGCATAGGCTTCACGCTGAGCATGGTATTCGGCGTTTTCTTTGAGGTCACCTTCCGCGCGGGCTTCCCCGATTTTTTCGGCGATCAGCGGGATTTCCTCGTTGTCCATCCGGTCCGCTTCTTTCTTCTTTCGATTGTAGGCGGTCCGCGTCATTGGGATTAAGTTCGACATTGTTTTCTCATCGTGTCATCGTCTAAACAGTCCATTAACATCGTGATCGCCTATTCTCAGCCAATTGCGAGGTCGTGTCCATACCGACGTAAGAGTGAAGGGCCGGTAATCCGTAACCCGACGCGTATGCGAGGCAGAAGCGACTGTTGACCGCCGCACCATTTTACTCGGTCAAGTACATCAAGCACCCGCAGCGTTTGCAGAACAGAAGAGCGCCGAGTAGCAATTCGTTTTGAGTTTGGATGGTCAACTGCTGAAAGCAGCCTCCGCAGACTTGATCTTCCACCGCGGCAAGTGCATCGGCGCCACGTGCGGCGGCAACTCGATCGTATTGCCCTGTTCCGCCTCAGTCAACTCGGCTTCAACCCGAGTCAATTCAGCGTTCAACTCTTCGTCCCGTTTAGCGAATCGAGCGCCGACCTCGGTTTTCTCCGATTCGGCAGCCTCGACGCCGGACTTTCCCGACTGGACGCCCAACTGCAATTCGTCGTTGCGTTCTAAGGCTTCAAAGATCTCATCCTCTAGCACACAATTGGCTTGCCCATCGGCAGCGATCTGCTCTTTGAGCGTCTGGAACTCGCGATTACTTGTGCACGCGTTGAGCTTCGACTTGAGGACATCGATTTTCGCTTCGCGTTCCCGCAGTTGAAGTTGTTTGTCGTCGGCTCCAAGGCGTCCTTTTTGTAGCTCCGCTTTGGCGTCACCCAAACTGGTTTGGGCCCGCTTAACATTGATTTGACAACGCTCGGTTTGTCGAGGCCCCTGACGTAACCGGTCGAGAAGATCGGCTCGTTGTCGGTGAATTCGATGCAGTTCTCTCAAGGCCTCGGCGGACACAGCCATGTGAGTTGCTCCCAGGCGATCGGCCCTGTGTTGAGCTGTGGAAATACGGACGGCACGACTTTTGATGGAGCCCATTATCGGGCGATTCTTGTCGGCGCCCAGTCGCCGTCGCCAAATTTCGTTAGGCCCGGCGCCGGTGGCGTCGGTAGAGGAGGTCTATAGCACGGATTTCCAGCAAGAAACGACGAATCGAGGCTTCTCACTGGCCAAAGTCGATTTCGCCGCCGACGTTCGGTTCACAGTCGAGAGGGGGAATCGCCAGATCCGCTGCCCGGCCAGCGCTGACGGCGGCTGGAAGCTCGTAGAGGTCCCAGCGGCCATGATGTGGGCCAAAACGACGTGACTGTTTGGCCGCCGAGGCGTGAGCTGCTTTGCTCCACGGTGCTTCCGCCAATTCGACGCCCAGACGTGACAGCAGAGTCCCCTGTGCGACGTGGACGTTGGCAAGCGCCAAGTTGTAGTCCACCAGCGTCCGGAAATAGGCGATGTCGGCCTGCGTTGCCCGCCGCCACGAATCCAATAAGAACTCGTGAGAGCGGTCTTGACCCGCTCTTTTTGCCCTCAATGTAACTTCGTCGTAGCCGGCGATCCGTCGATTGTGGTTCGTCTTGGTGGCAACCAGGGCTCGGTCTAGATCGCCAAACGCCGTCGCCAACTCGTGGGAAATCGCCAACTCCTGTTCGCTGTAGATGGCTCTCTCACGAGCCAACTGTAGCTCGGCGTGTCGAATAGCCGCATGTCCGCGTCGATTTCCGATGGGTGCAGAGAACTGCACACCCATTTGCCAGTCCTGAAGGTTACCGGTTAACAGGTCCTCGAAAGCGCTGCCGTTGGGGACATTGGTGTCACCGGCCAGATCGTCGCCGAAACCTCGCCAGCGATAGAGACCGACCAAGTCCAAGCGGGCCTGACCAAAATTGCGCGCCGCCAACAACTCGAGTTCGCGGCGTTTGATCTGCCATTGTTGACGTCGCAATTCTGGTCGACGCCACATCGCCTCTTTCAAGGCGATTTCCCAATCGAAGCGAACGTCCACGCGTAGCGGTTCATTCGCTGGGCGCAGAATTCGTTCGTCAGCTGGCGGGAGTCCCATCAGCAATCGCAACTGACGTTCCACACCGTAGACGCCCCCAGTCGCACCGATTCCCGAGCCAGAACCAGCCAGCGCCGCTTCAACTTGCGACTGGGCTGCGTAGTACCTCTCGCGAACCAGCGGCTCTTGTTCGGTACCCATTTTTTCCGATCCAGATCGTACGATATCGTCGGTGATCTGCCAGGAGTCCAAGGCAAAGTCACGTGCTTGTTTGGTGGCATCTAGCTGCCGATACGAGAAATAGAGTTCCCAATAGGTGCTTTCAACTTCATGGAGTAGGTTCCGAACGGCCAATTCAAAATCGGCCAGCGCCACGTCCGTATTGATGCGGGCGAGAACCACACCGTTGTATTGCCCAGGCGTTGACTGCGGCCCGGCGATGCGATTGAACTCGACGCCGCTCCCTTGCAACAACGGGTGGCGAAATTCACCCGTTACGGTGACTTCATAGGCGCTGGGAAACAGATTAGCCGGTGAGTTGTTGCCGTCGTAGTTGATTTGTTTGCGGGCGGTGAACGTCGTGCCGGTTGCTGCTGTCTTGGTAAAGTCCAGATTGAACAGGCCAGTTCGACGCTTCAACGATCGAGCGCCGCCGCCGAAGAAGAGGTTGTTGAATGCTGGTTCGTCGTGAGTTAGGTCGAGACTCGTGTTGAACTGCGCGTCAAAAGCTGACAAGGCTGCTTCGACACCCGAGAGTGGGTTTGTCTCCTCGAGGGCTGAATCCAGGCGGGTTTTCGTAGCACCAGGTGACGCCACGATACGGCCACCAATGTCTCGAATGACCTCACTGTTCTCCAGTGTGATCCGCACGACTTCCTCGAGACTTATATTCCAGAACGCTTTTTCTTTGGCGTTGCGGAGCGTGGTCGGCGGAGCGGAAAACAGAACGCTTTCGTCCGACTCAATCATCAAGTCCGGATATTCGATCGCCGTGGCCAACCCTTCGTAGTGGCCAGTTGGACTCCCGAATGGCGCAGATTGACAACCCGCCATCAAGAGCAGGAGAAACGGCCCGAGCTGAAGGATCGAGGAGCTGAGTTTGGCAGGCCTAGGTAACAAATTTCACCCTCAAGCCAAGCATGAGTTACGCGGTACAACCTGCATAATTGATCGGACCGGAAGGGTCTCTCAAATCAGCTGAGTTGAGCTAATTGGCAAAACTTCACTGGTTTACCTATTGTGAATACGCATCGACAAAATCGGCACCAGCAGCCAAATCAGACTGGGCGAGCAGGATCGCTCCCGACGAAGAAAGTCTGTGAGCTCATTGCCGAGTTGCTGTACTAATTACGGTTCCTTCGCGAGGTGAATCATGCGCACGTTTTGCACCGGCGTCGTCTTCGCCGTGATTCTGCTGAACGTCTCTATTCGTGGCGAGGGTTGTGTATTGGGGCAAGAGCTCTCGTTTGTGGTGCAACCGGAACTGCGACGGCCGGACGAGACCGACTTCGAGCGAAGAGACCGGCCTCTGGACGTGATCGGCCTATTGATCGACCCAATGGGCCAGGGGAGAACGCCACCTGATTCTTCCCCTGACCTGTTTCCGGAGATCATGGATCCGGACGTGGGCCACCGACTTCCCGAACTGGACATTGTGTACTATTGGGATGCGGCGGAGCTTTGGCACCAACCCCTCTACTTCGACGATCCGCTTTTAGAACGGTATGGGCAGACTCCCCTGACCCGCTGGCAGCCCGTCTTGTCAGGAGCCCACTTCTTTGGAACGCTGCCGATCATGCCATACAAGTTGTCGATCGATCGTCCAATGGATTGCGTATCGACTCTGGGTTATTACCGTCCAGGGTCAGCGACACCCTGTTTGGCGCGGCGGATACCGAGAAACGCAAGGGCTTTCGGATGGGAGACCGGCGCATGGTTGGGCCTGATCTTCCTTGTCCCTTAATCTGACGAGCCAGCAATACAAGCACGAAACGCCAGCGAGTGAGTCATTTACCGCTCTCGAGACTCACTCACGCTTCGTGCTTGTATTTCTAAGGCCCCAGCTTTCAATTTACCGGGCACTATTGGGCTAAGCCAGTTCCACACATTGGTTGCCAGGCCTAAACAACTCCCTCAAAGATAGCCGAACCGACACGTACGATCGTTGCACCTTCTTCAATGGCAACTTCAAAGTCGCCGCTCATTCCCATAGACAACTCATCAAGTTTGACGTTGCCAGGGCAATTTGGCAGGCACAGGTCACGCAATTCGCGCAGCGCTGAAAAGTCACTGCGAGCCTCATCACCTCGTCGATCCCTGGATGCCATTGCCATCAGTCCGCATACGATCAAGTGCGGAAGTTGCGCAACTTCGTCCAGCGCCTGTGGCAATTCCTCGGAGGAAAAACCTGTCTTGGCGGAATCTCCGGAGATGTTGACCTCCACCAGTACTCTGGCTGGACTCGTTTCGGTCGCATGACGGTTGATCTCTTTCAACAGTCGCATGCTGTCACCCGCATGGATCAGATGAGCGATGCTCAGGGTCCTGGCGACCTTGTTTCGTTGCAAATGGCCGATCATGTGCCAGGCGACGTCGGGACCTTGCCAAATGGCCGACTTCTCCCAGAGCTGTTGTGGACGGCTCTCGCCTAATTGGTGGCATCCGGCCTCCGCCACACACTCGGTCCATTCGGTATCTACATATTTCGTTACGGCAACAAGTTGCACCCCTGTTGCGTCTCGGCCAACCGACTGAGCCGCGTTGGCACAGCGTTGGTGGATGGACTTGACGTTCTCTTCGAGCCGTTGCAATCGATCCATGGGATGCCGTTTAGTGGTTCACTCTACTTCCACCAACTCTTCCAGAACTCCCTCGCCGGGGAATCGGCCAACTAGAAACTCGGCCACGGTGTTTTGCCCCATCAGTGACCGGTTACCTCGGGGACCAAGCGAGCGGTAGAACATCCATTGGTCTTTGCCCGCTTGAACGCGGTAACCCACAGCGACGTCCGGTTGCATGACTTGGAGCTGTTCGGCAACGGTCAACTGACGCCAAGTTCGCTCACGCTTGGAGCGTTTTTTGTGCAGGTCAAAAAAGAGCGGAACATAGGCCGCGGCGACTGCGGTTTTGGTGTCGTAATGATGACGCACAACCGACTCGTCGACTTCCAATTCGCAGGACGAGCCGCTGACGCGCCATTCTGCCGCGGCGGGAGGAATGATCGATCCCCGCGTTTCACCATCGCGAACCAAGAGCACGTCGCGAGTTTCTGTCTCTGGGACAGCCTGCCACGGCTGAACCATGGGCCATGAACACGAGTATTTGATTCGTGCCGGATGTTGAGCGTCACCCAGGATCACATCGGCCACCCAGAGGAATTGGTCGACCCGACCGAATAAAAATTGCCGCTGAAGCTTCCAACCACCTTCCAACTTGGCTTCCAATTCCAGGTAATCGCACTCGTCGTCGGAATGCCAGCACACCTCGCTAAAGTCGGTGCACACCTCGGCTAGTTTTCCATTGACTTCGATGAAGGGGGTCGTATCGCCGCAGATAACTGGCAGACGGTTCTTTGAGATGTCAACTAAGAGTCGTCGCTCATCAAACGCTACGGCGGCCAGACTCTTACTATTCCAGCCGGACCGCATCACCGCCATCGAAGCCCAGTTGGAGTAGAGTGTTGGAGTACCAAACTCCAACTCCATGTCGTTGGCAAGAGACCGACGTTGTTTTGCTCCCCGCACGGTTTGGGGTCCGACTGAGAGCAACGCTGCCGCATACTTGGCGTCGTCCTCGTCCTTTTCCCAGGCGAGTGCCGCAGCGAAGAATTCCGCGGCACGGCAGTCGGCTGCGGGGAGGCAAAACAGCGGCCCTCCACCCTTTCGGCTGAGGATGGCGGACTTGCGAACCAACCACTCCAACTGCATCTGGGCGTCGTCTTCGAAAAGCCGCTTGCCCGTGATTTTGGCCAACAAAGATAGACGAATCCAAGAGGCCATCAGAGGTCGCAGGTCGCGAATGCACGTCGATCGAGGGAGTCCCTCGCCATCCGTCAAGTCGGTTATCGCGTAACAAGCGCGTTTTCGCAATTCGTCGGCAAACGGCTGCAACTCGGCGGCATTGGAATGCAGCACGTCAAGTGTCAAACCCAGCTCGAACAGCAGTTGCTCCACGACGAGATCATTACTCGCGCCCTGGTCAATCACATCCACGACGAGTCGGCTTAGGGACGCCATAAGAGCCTGCCAAGCGTCGACGGAAAGCCGCTTGGCCAATCCGGTCGATGCGTGGGCCAAAGCGACGGCACAAAGGCAATCGTCCCGACTTACGGATTTCTCGATTCTAATTAACAGTTCTTTCAGTTCATTTGGCCAGTCGGCCGAACTCACTGACTCGCCCGAACTGTTCCTGGCGACGTCTTCGCAAAGTGCAATCAATTCGTCTGATTTAACCGGAGAATCACTATCCCAGGACGAGTTTCCCCACAACATCGGAGATCCGCCTCCAAGCTCCGATACAAAGAGAGGACTGGCAGTCTGGTCCAGATTCGAGCAACTGGAATGCAATTGCTTCCATGAAAAGGCTGCTGCCGGTCCTTTCTTGGGCGAAGGACGGTTGCCTGGAGAGGTACTTTTGGAGCGTTTGGTGGGCATCGGAGTTTTTTTGAGCGTAATCTTGGATGCGTGAAAGCCCGGCTCGTATTGCGCCTTGGCGAAAAGGTCGTATAATACACCACGACGTGATAGCCTTCCAAGCCGGTTGCCGGCCAATCTGGATTGCAACGAACCCGATGAACGTGAAAAGAGAGATGGCAATGCCCAGATCATTCATGGTAACGATTGTGGTGATCGTTGGGCTGGTCACGGGTGATTCGATCGGCTGCAGTCAGCCGGACGCCACACGGGCGAGCGACCAGCAGACGCAACAGCCAACCGATGAACCGACCGATCTGGCAACAGAACAGCGGGAGGATCCACCGACCGTTCAAGAACAAGAGGCGGACCCGGCGGCCAAGGAAGAGGCGGAACAGAAACCAACAGTAATCGCCTCACCTCAGCGTTCCAAAGAGCTGTTGGTCCAATATGAGGGCTTCTTGGACGAGCTGAAGAAACCGGCTTTTGTTCGACTGTCACCGGACCACGAAATCTGGATCCATCCCAAGAAAAAAGCGGTGGTGGTTTCAGCGCACATCTGCCTTCGCCAAGGCCAACTCGAGATGTTCGCGTGCCCGCGTCGCAGCAAGGAGCACGAATCGTTGGTTTCCGTGCACGCGAAGTCGAGCCTTGTTCACGCCGGGTTGCTCGCGATCGGTGCCAAGGTGGGCAAACCGGTGCAGTATCAGCCCGAGTACAAACCGGCCAGAGGCACAATCATCGATGTTTTTGTCCTTTGGAAGGATCGTGCGGGCGAGTCGCACGCGGTGAAGGCGCAGGATTGGATCCGTGATTGGAAGACGAAGAAGGCGATGAAAGAGCCGTGGGTATTTGCCGGAAGCCAATTTTGGGTAGATCCTGTTAGCAAAAAGCAATACTACAGTGCCGACTCCGGTGAGTTGATCTGCGTTTCCAATTTTTCGACCGCAACCCTGGACATTCCTGTGCAGAGTAGTCAGTCGGACGCAGCCTTACTGTTCGAGGCATTTACGGAGAGGTTGCCACCGCTACGCACTGATGTTCGTCTAATCTTCGCCCCTCGCCAGGCGAAAAAACCGGACAAGCCGGCAGCGGCCACCGCATCAGGCGATCCCGACAACTTGTAGCTTTGGCCCAGGGTGCCACGACCGTGACGAGCGAGAATTCCGCAGAATTACCTAGCGAAGATTCTGCCGGTCCGCCCCGACGATCGCTTCATTTTCCGAATGAGAATCTGCTTGCCAGCCCCTCACCATTTGTGGATGCCAACGGTCGAAATCCGTTCGCCGATAGCGAGCCACACGAGGCAATTGACGTCGATACTGGCGAGTCCAACGCCTATGTGTCCAATTACGCGGGGGCAGCGGCTACTCCTGTTGAATTCGAAATTCGATTGAATCATCGTGGCGGGACGCTGTTGTTGGTCGCATTCTTAACGGTCATCATGAGCGGTTTGTCGTTGCTCATCTACCCGGCGATGTGGGTCGTTGGTGTCTTGGGACTGTGGGTGTTCTTTTGCTCGCTGTCCGATTTGAACCGCATGCAACTTGGACGCATGAACGATGAAGGTCGGCGACAAACTCGCGTCGCGTTGATTCTCACTAGCGGCTGCTTGATCGGTCTGGTAGGGAGCATTGTCTTTTCGATCGTGACACTATGACCTGCATTTAGTCGGCAGGATCCCTCTCGTACCAGCGACGTTTTCCGGTTGGTTGCGCGATACGAAAAACCCGCCGACTGAGAACGCCTTCTACAATTCTCGAGTTGGTTTGGTATCATAGCGGGCCCGTGAGTTGCACGTTACTCAAGACGCGAAGATGGAACCTATGTCGAGACCCCCCCAAGCGGGCCCTCCAGGCGCCCCAGTCGCAGCTGATCAAGAAATCTCTCTGGAGCCCACCGATGGTTGGCACTGCACGCACATCTACTACCAGATTGATCGTCAACGCCTGGCCGAGCTGTCTCACGAAAGTGTGACGATTGGTCGCCAACAGGCCATTCGCTTGCTCAATGGAGATCCGGACGCCGCACCTGAACGAATTCAAGTCAGTGTGGTTAGTGGTCACAAGGCCGATTTGGGCCTCATGCTGCTCGACCCGTGCCCGCTCAAGATCGATGCTCTGCACCAGCAACTCTTGGCGACCGAGATTGGACCGGCTTTGGTGCCGACTTATTCCTTCGTATCGATGACAGAAGTGTCCGAATACGTTCCCTCTGTGGAGCAGTACGCACAACGCCTAAAGGATGAAGGTGTGGTTGACGGCAGCCCTGCGTTTCAAGCCAAGGTGGACGCCTACACTCGTCGTGAACCAATCATGCGCAAGCAAAGGCTGACCCCGGATTTTCCAGTTTGGCCATCGACCTGTTTCTACCCAATGAACAAGAAACGCAAAGTGGGTGAGAATTGGTTCTCACTACCGTTTGCTGAGCGGAATCGCATGATGGGCGAACACGCCCGGAGTGGAATGGAGTTCGCCGGAAAGGTAACTCAGTTAATTACCGTTGGGCTCGGATTTGACGATTGGGAATGGGGTGTCACGCTCTGGGCTCGCAATCCAGAGTTTCTCAAGGACATCGTCTATCGCATGCGTTTCGATGAAGCGAGCGCACGCTTCGCGGAGTTCGGGGAATTCTATACGAGTTACGTCACGAC
>LWDU01034183.1_pt2 | contig 12237 bp, 17 predicted proteins | sample 727161 | NCBI WGS metagenome assembly LWDU01 (sample SAMN04566230, study PRJNA314399) | hydrothermal vent metagenome | isolation source: deep sea hydrothermal plume seawater | place: Mexico: Gulf of California, Guaymas Basin | collected 2004-07-11 | reverse complement strand
CCTTATTGATGATAAATCACCAAACATTTTCCAATTTCCAATAAAATAGTTAAATTTATTTGTCATAGGATTAAATTTAATTTATAGATTTGTTCTTAATAAATCAAATTACTTTAATTATATTATGCTTGGTTCTATACGAAATTTTTCAAAGACTATTTATGCTAAAATACTGCTATGTGTAATAATTGTGCCTTTTGTATTTTGGGGGATGGGTAGTGTATTTAGAGGAGGAAACACAAATGTTGTCGGTAAGATTAATAATCATAAAATATCAACAAAGGATTTTATGAACCATCTTAATTCATTAAATTTAGGTAATGAAATGATTAAAGAAAATATTAATAATTCTATTCTTGAAGAAGTAGTCGCTGACTTGGTAAATAAAAAACTTCTTTTATTAGAAATGGATGAATTAAATATTCAAATTTCTGATTCATCTTTATCCAAAATATTAAAAAAAAATATAAATTTTTTAGATGAAAATGACAATTTTTCACGAATAAAATATGAAAAATATTTAATAACAAATAATTTATCAGCAACAATTTTTGAAGAAAATTTGAGACATAATGAAAAAAAAAGAATATTATTTAATTACATAAGTGCCGGTACCTATTCACCATTTTTTTTAGTCAAAAATACATTTAATAATCAAAATAAGAAAATTTATGAAATATTAAAATTTATAAAAAATAATAAAGATAAACTTAAAGAAAAAAAAATTTCATTAAATATTACTTTGCTAGATCCCATGTCTTTAGTTTCAAGTAAAGATTTTAATCAATTATTCTTTGATAAAATTGATGAAATTGATAACGAAATAGTTAATGGAATTAAATTTAATGAAATAACAAATAAATATAAATTAAAAACTATCTCAATTGATTCATTTAATAAAAAGAAAAAAATTGATGATTTAATACTTTCTGATGAAATAATTAATCAAATTATTAATACAGATAAAATTAATGAAGTAAAACTTATGGATAATGGGAATGAATATATTTTGTTTAATGTAAATAAAATCACAGAAACTCTTCCTGATACAGAAACAAAAGAGTTTAAAAATAAAATTATTGAATTAATAGTTAATGAAAGTAAGTTTGAAACCAACCAATTATTGTTAAAGAAAATTAATACAAAATCTTTCAATAATAATGACTTTGTAAATTTGACAAAAGAAAATGATATTAAAATAGAACAATTGGAAGTAAAAAATATTAAAGATAATGATTTTTTTATAAAAGAATCTTTGAATGAAATTTTTGGAATGCCTATTAATCATTATACTATTGCTACAAATAAAAATAATGAAAACTTTTTAATATTTATTAAAAATATTAATAAAATACCTATTAATAAAAATGATAAAAATTATAGTAAATTTTATTTTGAAACAGGCATCAATTTAAAAAACAATATCTATTCAACTTATGATCACTATTTAAATAACAAATATAAAATATCNGTAAAATCAATCAAACAATCTACTTTTCAGAAAAATTTAAAAATAAATTCATTATTGAAAGATTAATAGATAATTTTTTAAATGAAAAAAATAGTTTCGTTTTCGAGTCAGTGGAAAAAGGGAAAATAAGGGGTAGATTTACTATTTTTGGCAAAAATCCCGATAAAATATGGGAGTTAAATAATGAAAAGGTAATAAGCATAATTAATGATAAAAAAAAAAAACTAAAGATAAAACCTTATATATTCTTAAATAAATTAATTGAAAATTTTAATTTTGTCACACCAAAAAACTTACCACCTATATGTTCTTTGTTATCAGGTTTTTTTTCTTATGATATAATAAGATATATCGAANNNNGTTGATGAGGCCTAGATCTGTTATTATTCATGATAATTTGAAAAAAAAAATTCATTTTATTGTAAATTGCTATTCAGATGAAAAAATAAATAATTATAAAAATAAATTTGATTTAATTAGAAATGATCTTATTAACCTCAAAAAAATGACTTCTGATAATAATTTATATATTAAAAAAAAAATATACAGAAAAAAAATGGTATTGAATGCAAAAAAACAAATAAAAATAGGAAATATCTTTCAAGTTGTTTTAAGTCAAAGATTTCAAACACAATTAACAAAAAGTCCTTTGGAAATTTATAAAAAATTAAGAATTACTAATCCATCTCCATTTATGTATTTTTTCAATTTTAGTGACTTTCAAATTATTGGTGCTAGTCCTGAAATTTTAGTTCGATTACGAAATAATAAAGTCACTGTAAGGCCCATAGCAGGAACTCGACCAAGAGGAAAAAACAAAAAAATGGATAAATTTTATAAAAAAGACCTTCTAAAAGACAAAAAAGAATTAGCAGAACATTTAATGCTATTAGATTTAGGAAGGAATGATGTGGGAAAGGTAGCTAAGATTAATTCTGTAAAAGTTACGGAAAATTTTAAAATAGAAAAATATTCACATGTTATGCATATAGTTTCTAATGTTGAGGGTACTTTTAATAAAAAAAATTCAAAAATAGATACTTTGTTGTCTGGTTTTCCAGCAGGTACAGTTTCAGGAGCACCAAAAATTAAAGCTATGGAAATAATTGATAGCTTAGAAAAAACAAAAAGAAAAATTTATGCTGGAGGAATTGGATATTTTTCAGCAAATGGTGATTTTGATACTTGTATAGCTTTGAGAACTGCTCTTGCTAAAGAAAATAAATTTTATGTTCAAGCTGGTGCCGGTATTGTCGCTGATAGCAAGCCTGAAAATGAATATCGTGAAACTGTTAATAAAGCTAAAGCATTAATAAATGCATTAAGATAAAAATGAAAATTTTACTAATAGATAATTATGATAGTTTTACTTATAATCTTTATCATTATTTGTCTTCCTTAAAATGCAAAGTTGAAGTTTTTAGAAATGACAAAATTACTATTAATCAAATAAAAAAAAAAAAATTCGATAGAATTGTAATTTCTCCTGGTCCTGGTAATCCAAATCAATCAGGTAATTGTTTGAAAATAGTTAAATTTTTTTCAAAAAGTATACCTATACTTGGTGTGTGTTTAGGCCATCAAATCATAGGACAGGTATTTGGATCAAAAATTATTAAAGCTAAATATTTAATGCATGGAAAATTAAGTACCATTAAACATAATAATAATGGAATATTTAAAGGAATAAAAAAAGAGTTTAATGCCACAAGATACCATAGTTTAATTATAGATAAAAAAACACTTGGGAAAAATCTAGTTATTACAGCTAAAACTAAAGATAATATAATCATGGGGGTTATGCATAAAAAATATAATATTCATGGTGTTCAATTCCACCCAGAAAGCATAAAAACTCCAGTAGGTTTAAAATTACTTAAAAATTTTATAAATTATTAAATCTATGAAAGAATTTTTAACAAAACTAAAAAAAAAAGAAGACCTATCTTTTGAAGATAGCAAGAAATCTTTTGAGATTATAATGGATGGAAAAGCATCTGAAGATGAAATTTATAGTTTTTTAACTCTATTATCAAACAAAGGTGAGGTATCAAGTGAAATTGCTGGAGGTGTTTTTGTTTTAAGAAACAAATCTAAGAGAGTTAATATTAAAAATGCCATTGATACTTGTGGTACTGGTGGAGATGGTAAAAATACATTAAATATATCAACGGCTTCGGCTTTATTATTAGCTAGTATGGGTATTAAGGTTGCTAAACATGGTAACAAAGCTGTTTCATCAAAATGTGGTTCTGGAGATGTATTGGAAAGCTTAAATATAAAAATTAATGAAGAGCCAAATAAAGTAGAAGATAAAATTAATAAATATAATTTTGGGTTTATGTTTGCACCAAATTATCATAGCGCCATGAAGCATGTTGGTCCTGTGAGAAAAAAAATTGGTAAAAGAACAATTTTTAATATGATTGGACCTTTAAGTAGCCCCGCTTTAGTTAAAAGGCAAGTTGTTGGTGTGTTTGATAAAAAATTACTTGAATTATTTGCAAATGCGTTAAAAAATTTAAATATTGATTTTGCATGGATTGTTAACAGTGAAGATGGTTTAGATGAAATTTCTCCTTATGCAAAAACAAACGTAATTCAATTAAAAGAAAATAAAATTTCAAGAATTTCTATCAATCCAAAAGAAATGGATATTAAAGCTGAAAAATTTGAAAATCTATTAGGTAATGATGCTAAATTCAACTCCCAGAAAATAATTGATATTTTTAAAGGAGAAGATAATGATTTTTCAATTGCTGTATGTTTAAATTCAGCTGCTGGATTAGTGGTAGCGGGGATACATAACGATTTTAATGATGCCTATCAAGCAGCAAGAGAACATATATTAACTGGAAAAGCCTTCAATCATTTAAAATTACTACGTAATGATTGAAAATACTTTAAGTAAAATTATCGAAAAGAAAAAATTTAGAATCAATGAATTAAAAAAATCTGTTTCTTTAGAAAACTTAAAAAAAAAAATAAATCAATATAAACCTTATTTAAATTTTAAAAATAAAATAATAAAAAACAATTCGAATAATAAAACATCAATTATTGCTGAAATTAAAAAAGCGAGTCCTTCAGCTGGTATCATTATAGAAAATTATAATCCTGTAGAAATAGCACAAAAATATTATAAAAGTAATGTAACTTGCTTATCAGTTTTAACTGAAGAAGATTTTTTTTTAGGTAAACTTGATCATATTAGTGATATAAAAAAAAAAATTAATCTTCCAATATTATGTAAAGACTTTTTTATTGATACTTTTCAAGTTTATCTAGCCAAAAGTTATGGTGCCGATGCTATATTAATAATTCTTGCCGGTTTAAATAATGATTTGGCAAATAAAATATATCTTGAGGCCTCTAAATTAAATATGTCTGTTATTGTTGAAGTTCATACTCTAGAAGAAGCTTCTAGGGCGTTAAATTTTAAAAATGCTTTAATAGGAATTAACAATAGAAATTTAAAAACCTTAAAAACTAATATTAATACAACCTATGATATTTATGAAGTTTTAAAAAATCACAATGAACCTTTGATTTCTGAAAGCGGAATTCAGACAAGAGAAGAAATTTTAGAAATAGAAAACAAAACTAAGATAAAAACTTTTTTAATTGGCGAATCACTTTTGAAAAATTTTGATCAAAATTCAATTTTGTCTCTTCTTGAGTAAAAAAATGTTTGTTTATAAGGGTTTTAAGCTATTGATGAATTAAAAGAACTTTTGTAGAACATAAATGTACGATATTTGTTCTATGCTTACAAAAAAACAAAAAAACTTATTAGTATTTATTAATAAAAAAATTAGAAGCTCGGGTATTTCCCCGTCTTATGAAGAGATGAAAAATTCTCTTAATTTAAAATCAAAATCTGGAATTCATCGATTAATTAGTGCTTTAGAAGAAAGAGGTTTCATAAGAAGGCTACCACATAAAGCAAGGGCTCTAGAGGTATTAAAATTACCTGAAACTGCAAGTGCCAATGATATTTATAATTCTTTTTCACCAAGTGTAATTAAAGGCGGATTGGACGAGAACAAGATAATGAAATACCAATATTGGGAGAAATAGCAGCTGGATCTCCTGTAGAAGCTATACAAAATGAGATATCGCGTATCCCACTTCCTGTTTCGCTAAATAAAAATGATAATTTTTTTGGTCTAAAAATCCAAGGCGACTCAATGATAGAGGCAGGAATTAATGATGGTGATACAGTTATTATAAAAAAAACAGATAAAGCAGATAATGGACAAATTGTAGTTGCTTTAATAGATGATTACGAAGCAATGTTAAAAAGAATTAGAGTAAAAGGAAAAACTGTAGCTCTAGAAAGTGCAAATAAAAATTATGAAACTAAAATTTTTGGTCCTGATAGAGTAAAAGTTCAAGGTGTTCTAGTATCTTTATATAGAAACTTCTAAACAAATAGTCTAAATATATAAAATGTCAAAAGTGGCAACAAGATTTGCTCCATCTCCTACTGGACCTTTGCACATTGGTGGTGTGCGCACAGCACTCTTTAATTGGTTATATACAAAAAATCAAAAAGGATCTTTTTTTTTAAGAATTGAAGATACAGATAAAGAAAGATCTGAAAATAAATATAAAATCCAAATCATAGAATCTTTAAAATGGATAGGTATCAATTATGACGGTAAAGAATATATTCAATCTGCAAAAATTAATGAACATATAAAAATTGCAAATCAATTATTAAAAAAGGGTTTTGCATATAAATGTTACTGTTCTGATGAAGAAATTATTGAACAAAAAAATAAAGCTAAACAAAAAAAACTTCCTTATATTTATAATAGAAAATGGAGAGATCCAAAAAACTTAGAAATACCTAAAAATATAAAACCAGTATTAAGATTTAAAAGCTCACTAGAAGGACAGTCTGTTTTCAAGGATATGGTGCAAGGTGATGTTAAAGTTTCAAATCTTACAATTGAAGATTTTATAATTTTAAGGAACAATGGAACACCTACATATAATTTATCTGCTGTTGTTGATGATCATACAATGGGTGTAACACATATTGTTAGAGGAGATGACCATAAAATTAATACATTTAAGCAAATACAAATTTATCTTGCAATGGGATGGGATTTACCAAAATTTGCTCATATACCTCTAATTCATACAACTGAAGGAAAAAAACTATCAAAAAGGGATAAGTCTTCAACATTAAATGATTATTCTAAAATTGGAATTATGCCAGATGCCTTAAGAAATTATTTATTAAGATTGGGATGGTCGTTTGAAGATAAAGAAATTTTTACATTGGATGAAAGTATTAAGCATTTTAATATCTCAGGAATAGGAAAATCACCGTCAAAATTAGATATGACCCGTATCCTATCAATGAATGAGCACTATATTAAAAACATCAATGAAAATGACCTTTTTGATCAACTTAAAACTTATTGTGAAATATATAAAAAAAAGATTGATATTAAAAAAGAAGAAGCGGTGAAAAAATCACTTAATTTTCTCAAAAACAAAGCCAAAACCCTAGAGGATATATATAATAATGCAAAATACTTAATTTCTGATGAATTAAAAATTAATGATGAAGATTTAAAATTAATAGATGATAAAGCAAAAAAAATAATTAATGAATTTTCAAAAAATATCAATGAAAGTTCTAAATTTACTAAAGAGAAATTTGAAGAAATATTAAATCAACTCATAAAAAAACATCAAACAAATTTTAAGGGTGTTGGTCAACCAATGCGAATTGCACTAATCGGATCTAAATTTTAAAGAAACTGTCATAAAAAGATTAAATAAATTCAATTAAAAACAATTCACTTCACATAACTAAACTTAATATTTTCTTTCCTCAATTCCAATATCAATTAGATTTATTTTACCTGAATATTTCATTCCGGGGTTAATTGTATGACCAATTTTTTTTGCATGTAATACGTAAGTAGAATTAGCTTTAATAGCTATACCCATTATTTTACCATTATTTCCATTAATTCCTGATGCAATATCTATAGAAATTACTTTTTGTTTTGATTTGTTAACTTTGTTAATTATTTTTTTATATATTCCTTTTATTTTTCTATTAAGTCCAATTCCAAATAAACAATCAATTATTATACATTTTTTAATAATACTTAAATTTTTATAGTTATTTTTAATTAAATTATTTTTTTTGTATGCTTTTTTTGCATCTCCTTTGTAAGAATTTGAATCTAAGCAATATAAAGTTACATTTTGATTTAATTTTTTTAAAGCTTGTGAAATAACTAAACCATCACCTCCATTGTTTCCTGGTCCACATAAAACTACAAATTTTTTTTTTTAAATACGATTTATATATTTTTTTTGCACAATTAATCCCTGCTTTATTCATTAATGTGTAAGAATTTTTTAGTTTTTTAAATTCTTTTCGTTCAAGAAATTGAATTTCTTCAATAGTGTATATTTTTTTCAATTATTGTTTTCCGTATATAACTTTAAAATCTTCTTTTTCTGTGCAGAAATAATGTAACCACGTACCAATATAAGTATAAACCGCAAATACAAACATTGCTTTTGAACCCGCAGAAACAGCAAAACCAAAAAATACGCCAATAGCAAAAGTGTACATTGCGTTAGAAGACCATTTAAAAATACCTCTTTTTTCAAAAGGTATATCCTTATAACTTGGATCAAAATGATCGATCCCTGTTGCTCGCATAAATCCAAAATATTTTTTTATAGAATAGATTGTATAAATAAACGGGATAAAAATTAACACGGATATGCTCCATGCTATCCAGCCTGGGGTAAACCAAGATCCATAATCAGCAAAACATAATCCAACAGAAAATAATCTTAAAATCGCAATTATGAAAAAAATTAAAACGTAAGCTTTGAATCCAATGGTTCTGCTAATTGTTTTCCAACATAATTCTGATCGCCAGCATAGCCACACATAACCTTGATGTATCAATGGAGTTGCCATAGAAAACAGAAACCAATTTTTTGCACTAATTCCAAGAAATACGTTTAAATTATTTTCAAAATCTACCATTTGATAGCCTACATAAAAAAAAAGTATCAAACCTCCTATGTGCCAAATTTGATTTTTAAAGAAAAATTTTAATTTATTATCAATCATAAATCATAAACATATCATGATAAGCTTTTTATTAAAATATCCGCAGTTTTGTCTGTTGAAGATGATTCTGACTTGATTTCTTTTAAAGTTTTTTGATAATTTTCAATTTGATTTTTAATCAATTGTGGATTTTCTAAAAAAGAATTAACTATATTGAAAATTTCTTCAGAATTACATCTAGATTGTAATAATTCAGGTATAACCTCCTTTTCATTTATAATATTAATTATATTAGCAAATTTAACTTTAACTAATAATTTAATAATTAAAAAATTAAAAAAATTCATTTTATAAATAATTATTGAAGGTACTTCTGCATTACAAATTTCTAATGAAACAGTTCCTGATTTAGAAACAGCAAATACTGATTTTGATAAAATTTCAGACTTAATTTTTTCATTTGAAACTACTTCAGCATTATTTAGGTTAGAATATTTTAATTTATCATTAATCATATTTTTATTTTCATTAATGGAATGAAAGACAAATAAATAATTATTATATTTCATATTCATTAATTTAATAAACTCTATCAATATCGGCATTAAGACGTTAATTTCGGATAATCTGCTACCCGGAAAAATAGAAATAATCTTTTTAGAATCTAATATAATATTTGATAAATCAACTTTTCCTTTTTCCTTCTCTTCTAATAGTGGATGACCTACAAAAGTTGATTTAACATTTTCTTTGTCAAAAAATTTTTTTTCAAAATTGAATAATAAAAGAATATGATCTATGAACTTCTTGATTTTTTTTACTCTACCCGATCTCCATATCCATACTTGTGGTGCAACATAATGAATTGTTTTTATATCAGAATTTTTCTCTTTAACTTTTTCAGCAACTCTCAATGTAAAATCAGGACTGTCTACACTAAATAAAATATCAGGATTAAATTCTATTATTTTATTAACTGTTTCATCAATTTTTTTTTTAATTTTAAAAATATTAAATAAAACTCTTGTAAATCCAAGATAAGTAACCTCTTTTAAATCATACAAGGATTCAATTCCTAAAGCCTTTAAATTTTCTCCACCTACTGATAGATATTCAATATCTGACTTTGTGCTTTTTAATTTTGAGATAACTCTTGAAGCTAATTTATCTCCTGAAGGTTCTCCTGTTAAAATAAATATTTTTTTCATGTAACAACTAAAAACATTCCATTTCTGTTAGCAAAGCTAATACATTTTTTTCTTTCTAAAAATATATTTTGTTTTGATTTTAAAACTATTCCTTTAAGTCCTGCAGATTTGCACTGAATTAAAGTCTTTAATCCAACTGTTGGTAAATCAATTCTTAAATCTTGTTTTTTCTTTGGAAATTTAACAAGGACACCTTTATTTCTTTGTTTTTTACTTCTGCTTTTTTTTAACATTCTTTTAGTTCCTCCTTTCCCTTCAATAGCAACAACTTTGTTATTTCTAACTACAGTTCCTTGGCTAAAAGTGTACTTACCTAATCTATTTAGTGTTGATATAGATAAGTCCCTTTTTTAAGTGTTAGCTCAGAATTAAAGGATAAGGAACTTAAGGTTCTTATTCTTTCTTGTTTCAATATTTTAATTATTTCTTTTAAAATTGCTGCATCACCTAGCTTAGAACTTTTGATAATTCTTGGCATGTAATAAATACCTTTTAAATCTAGTTTAAGTTTAGAAAAATTTGGTTTTTCTACTCTGCCAGCAAATAAGACTTTGCTACATTTATTTTGTTTAAGAATTTTAATTATTTTTCCAAATTGTCCAATGGAAACAATATGAGAATTTCGATCTTTTCTAAATTTTTTTTTCCTTGATAAATCTATAATTAAATATTTAAATTTTTTTTTTTTAATTTTCTTTAATACTTCAATTGGAAAATTTGTTTCTCCAAATATTAAGCCAATCATTTATTCTTTAGAAAATGGTGTACAAATAGATCTTTTTTTATCTTCCGTAATAAAATTAATTACTTCTTTTACCAATGGATTTTCTTTAAATGCGCCATTTAATTTACTCAAATTTTCATTAAGATTTTCTGTCAAAAAAATTTCTTTGTAAGCTTCAATAAGACCTAAAATATCTTTATTGTCATAATTGCTTCTCCTTAGACCAATTAAATTTAATCCTTGTAAATAATTTCTGTTTCCAATTGATAAACCAAATGGAATTACATCATTTAAAACTCCTGTCATTCCTCCAATCATTGCTAACTTCCCAATTCTAGTAAATTGTTGGACGGCTGAATTACCACCTATCACTACATTGTCTTCAATAGTAACATGTCCTCCTAGAGGAACATTATTTGCTATGATCACATTGTTACCAATATTACAATCATGTGCTATATGAGAAGAAATCATAAATAAACAGTTATCACCTATTTTAGTTAATCCTCCTCCTCCAGATGTACCAGGGTTTATAGTAACATATTCTCTAATTTTATTATTTTTCCCAATCTCTAATTTGGTATTTTCACCTTTATATTTTAGATCCTGTGGATCTGTACCAATACTCGCAAAAGGGAAAATTTTTGTTCCATCACCAATTTTAGTATTTCCTGAAATATTAACATGTGAATGAATTTCTACATCATTGCCAATCTCTACATTAGGACCAATAACTGTATAGGGTCCAACTTTTGCTGAACTTGCAATTTTAGATTTATTATCAATTACACTTGTTTTATGAATCATATTTATTTATCTCTATCTACTATAGTTGCTGACCATTCTGCATCGGCCATTTTTTTATCATCTACTAAAGCTAAACCCTTATATTTCCATACCCTTCCATGAGATCTGATTGCTTCTATTTCCAATTTTAATTCACAAACTGGAAAAATTGGGCTTCTAAATTTTGCTTTTTCGACACTCATTAAGTAAACAAGCTTATTCTCATATGTTTTAGGATCAATTCCATAAGCCGTAAGAGCTGCTGCTGTTTGTCCAAATGCTTCTACAATTAATACACCTGGCATTACGGGTTGTCCTGGAAAATGTCCATTTACAAAAAAAGAATCTTTTTTTACATCAACTATTCCAGTTGCGGATTTTAGAGGTACAATATTTCTTAGTTCTTTAATTAAAAGCATTGGTTCTCGATGTGGTAATAATTTTTTTATTTCTTCTAGACCAATAGATTTTTCAGACATTATGCCTCAAGTTTTTTTATAAAATTTCTAAAATTAACTGAAGGGTAACCCATTACTTTGCTATTATCAGGTATATCTTTAATGACTCCGCTACCACCACCGATTTTAACATTGTTTCCAATTTTTAAATGGCCAGATATCCCAGCTTGACCACCAATACCAACATTATCTCCTACAACAGAACTTCCAGCTATACCAACTTGCCCAGCAATCATACAGTTTTTTCCTATTTTTACATTATGGGCAATGTGTACCTGATTATCTAAAAAAGTATTTTCTCCAATTGATGTATTGGTTATCGAACCTCTATCAATAGTACATGAAGTACCAATCTCTACACCTTTTTTTAAATATACAATACCGATATGTGGAAATCTAAAATTTTTAGTTTTGTCAGGAATAAATCCAAAACCTTTTTGTCCTAACTTTGCACCATCGCTTATATAAACAAGATCTTCAGTAATAGTATTTTTTATAACAACATCAGATCCTATAAGACAATG
>LWDU01035085.1_pt1 | contig 12241 bp, 13 predicted proteins | sample 727161 | NCBI WGS metagenome assembly LWDU01 (sample SAMN04566230, study PRJNA314399) | hydrothermal vent metagenome | isolation source: deep sea hydrothermal plume seawater | place: Mexico: Gulf of California, Guaymas Basin | collected 2004-07-11 | reverse complement strand
CGGCCCCGTTGGATGTGCAGAAACGACTCAGCAACGCTTTCCAACGACCTGAAGAAGAGTAGGACTTTTCGCCAACGGGATAAAACGTCGTTTTTACGGGCGGTGACTCGAATTCGGGTGGTATACTCGCGCCCCTTTTTTTGTGCAACTCGTTGTGGCCACAAAAGGATGACTCGATGACGCAACCAAATACGCTTGATCTTAGAATTGCTGCGATACGCGATGTGTCCTGTGCTGCCGTGATATGTGAAGAGCATCCGGTTTCATCATATGCTTGAGGGCAAAGATGATCGACTACTGGTCATTATTGGACCGTGTTCGATTCATGATGTCGATGCTGCCCGTGAGTATGCAGATCGTCTACTGACGCTTCGTCAGCGTTACAGAGAAGATCTTGAATTAGTAATGCGGGTTTATTTTGAAAAGCCACGCACAACGGTAGGGTGGAAGGGATTAATCAATGACCCAGACCTGAATGGGACGTTCCGGATAGAGAAAGGACTGCGTCTTGCGCGTGAACTTCTGTTGGACTTGAATGGAAACGGTGTGCCGGCAGGCACTGAGTATCTTGATTTGCTAACCCCCCAATACACCGCTGATCTTGTTAGTTGGGGGGCAATTGGTGCACGCACGACAGAAAGTCAGCTTCACCGAGAATTGGCGTCTGGTCTGTCTTGCCCAGTTGGTTTCAAGAATGGAACCGATGGCAATCTCAAAATTGCAGTTGATGCGATTTCGGCTGCAAACCATTCACATAATTTTCTTTCGCTCACCCATGCGGGACAGTCGGCTATCTTTACTACCAGCGGAAATCAGGATTGCCATCTGATTCTGCGCGGTGGCACAGAACCAAACTACGATGGCGAAAATGTAGCGGTAGCGGCGAATCTACTGCAACGTGCGGGATTGCCGCCGCGGCTGATGATCGACTTCAGCCATGCCAACAGTCTCAAGCAACATGAACGACAGCTACTGGTCACTCAGGATGTAGCAGGGCAGGTTGCAGCAGGGGATACCCGAATCATGGGGGTCATGGTAGAGAGTCACATCGAGTCTGGCAGGCAGGATATTGTCCCTGGCCAAGAGTTGCAATACGGCGTCAGCATTACGGACGCCTGCATTGGGTGGGAGGACAGTGTGACCGTGGTCGAACAATTGGCCGAGGCGGTCCGATTGCGTCGCACCGTCGACGGCTCTAGTACCAAGGTCAGATGACTAAGACCGGTTGGCAAGCGGACCGACTGATAGGGGCGCATATGAGTCGCTTGAGTTGGCTTTGATTAAGCCCTATCAGTCAGATCAACTGCAGCCACGTTACGTTGATGATGAGGGGGAGCGGGCACGGCTTCAGGTTGAAATACGCAAGTACGCTACTTTGACCATCAGTTCGGCGGCCGCTGCCAACGCGGTAATGTTGGGAGCGGGCTATTTCACACCGCTGACCGGCTTTATGTCGAAAGCCGATGCGTTATCAGTTGCGGAGTCTCTGCAGACCACCGAGGAACTCTTCTGGCCGGTACCGATTCTGAATCTGGTTAGAGAAGATTCACTTGAGCACATCGGTCGGAGTGTTGCCCTGTGCGACCCCAATCTTGAAGGACACCCGGTATTAGCGATACAAGAGGTTGATCAGGTTGAGGAATTAAGTGATGCTGAAATGGGTCACATCGCTTTCCACACATTTGGCACGGTCAATCTCCAGCACCCCGGGGTGGCTGCATTGCTTGCGCAGGGGCGCTACCTGTTATCGGGACCGATTCGGGTGTTGAATTACAGTTACTTTAAGCAAGAATTTTCTGAAACGTTTCGTACAGCGGGCCAGATACGAAGTGAGATCAAACAGCGTGGCTGGCAACGGGTGGTGGCGTTTCAGACACGCAATCCCATGCATCGCGCGCACGAAGAATTATGCAAGATGGCAGCCGATGCTGTAGCGGCAGACGGTATCTTGATTCATATGCTGCTTGGGAAGCTTAAGTCCGGTGATATTCCCGCAAAGGTTCGCGACGCCGCGATTCGTAAGATGGTCGAGGTTTACTTTGAGCCCAACACGGTGATGATTGCGGGATATGGATTCGACATGCTGTACGCGGGACCTCGCGAAGCATTGTTGCACGCGATCTTTCGTCAGAATGCCGGATGTTCTCATTTCATTGTTGGACGGGACCATGCAGGGGTTGGTGATTACTACGGCGCGTTTGATGCCCAATCAATATTTGATGATGCCGTGCCGCTTGATACGCTTGATATCGAAATCTTCCGGGCGGATCATACGGCCTACTCTAAGAAACTCAAGCGGGTGGTTATGATGCGTGATGTAGAAGATCATGCCGCGGAGGATTTTATTTTGTTGTCGGGAACGCGGGTTCGGGAAATACTGGCGGCAGGAGAGTCATTGCCACCAGAGTTTGCTCGACCCGAGGTCGCAGCGATCTTGCAACGGTACTTTACTGAATCGAATTGACGGGGATGTTGTCTGAGTCAGAGCTGTCCTGAGGCAACCTTGACTTCACAGGCCATCGATCTGGTCTGCGGGAATGCTTTCTGTTTCGAGCATGATCGGAATTTCGTCTTCAACACGGTAAATGCGGGTCCCGTTAGTGGTGATCAAACCCTCACTTAAACTGGTGTCGACCACTGTGCCGTCGAATGTGCTCACTTGACCATCCGCAATCGCTGCATTCACACGATCCAATTGGTCGAGTGACAGCGGGGTGACCGGGTGTTTGGTCACCGGGCAGCACAGTATTTCCAGTAGTTTGCGGTCAATTGGCATAGGTCTTGTGTCACACAGTGTTAAACGTCGCCTGTGGTTGGAGCTCAGTATACTGTGGGTGGGTGAGGCAAGCACCTTGATTACAGGCACATTGTCTCATTGATTGGTTATCAATTGACGGACACCACTTTAATGTCATCGAATTCAAAAACTGCTGTTACCGCGGCCATTATCGGCAATGCTGGTCTGACAGTGCTCAAGTTCGGTGCTGCTGTAGTTAGCCATTCCCCCTCGATGATGAACGAGGCGATCCACAGTTTGATGGACACGGCCAATCAGTTATTTTTGTTGCTCGGGCTTCGCGCTGCAGCGCGCGGTGCTGATCAGTTATATGCCTTCGGTCATGGGCAGAAAAAATACTTGTGGAACCTATGGAGCGCGATCGGACTGTTCTCGATTGGCTGCGGTCTAGGATTGGCGCACGCGTGGCATAGTTGGATAAGTCTGGCGAACGCAGATCAGATAAGTGGGTTTGGTAATACAACCACATTGCTGATTGATCCGCTGTGGATTTCAGGAGTCGTTCTGTTCATTGCATTGGTGGTGGAAGGCTATGTATTGCGGATCGCGTGGTTGGAATATGTCTCACGGCTGGATGCATCATTGAGTGCGCGACCGTTTCATCAATTGATGCAATGCAAGGATCCTACGTTGCTTGCGGTATTACTGGAAGACGCGATTGCTGTTACCGGTGTCGTTTTGGCCGCGGCCGGTATCATGCTTGCACGCACATTGGATAACCCACTATGGGATATCAGCATGTCGGTTGTGATTGCTGTGATGCTTGGTGTTGCCGCCGTCGTGTTGGGTCGAATCAACATGCGTTTTCTAAGCGATATTCGGGATGGTGAGGCAGAAAACCTATTTGCAGAAGTCGTCGAGACTCATCGGGAGGTAGAGCGCTGTCACGATGTGAGAAGTATCGTGATTGATGAGCAGCATACGGTGCTGGTAGCGGAAGTGGAAGTACGTGAGGAAATGATGTTGGCGGGGTTGCGGCAGGAGATCGATCGCCATGAGCAATTTTTGCTTGAACGGGTTGCGCCAGATAGAAGAAGCGATGCTGCTTTGCTCGAGTATATTGCGGACCGTTCGGTAGTTGAGGCTACTCTGGAACGGACAGAACATATTATCGATGAACTCGAGAAGGCGTTGCGGGAACGCTGTCCGCGGGTTTCGCATGTGACTATCGAAGTCCAAGGCATTGTTGAAAACGGTCCTGAGTAATGCTGAAGTTTATCGATTAGCTCCTCCCCTGGAATTGCAGTGGTAGGATGTCGCTACGTCATCAGATCATGAGAGCTTGGTAATGAGAAAATGGTTAATGCTGGTTGTAGTGGGGATGGGGATGGGGGTGGGGACGTCGGTTTCGGTGTTGGCTGGCACTGATGACGCGGAGATCAAGACGTTTGGACAAAAGTTCAGTTACGCACTCGGATATCAATTGGGCAGTGATTTGGCGGACCAGATCTTGGGGAAACAGCTTGAGTTGGATGCTGAGCTATTTGCCCGGGGCATTGCAGATGTGCTGTCGGGTCGGGATCCAGCTCTTAATGCGCAGGAAATGGAAGCAGCCTTTGAGGAACAGCGTAAGAAAACCCCCCCAGCGGTGTCCCGTGCCGAACAAAACAGTAAGGACGGTGAGGCGTTTCGGGCCGCCAACCGCCTGAAAGAAGGAGTCGTTGAAATGGAGAGTGGGTTGCAATACCGCGTGGTTAAGGCTGGTAGCGGTGCGGCGCCCACGCTTCAGAGCAAGATGGCGGTGCATTATCGTGGCCGGCTGACCGACGGCACGGAGTTCGACAGTTCCTATAAACGTGGTTACCCGGTGGTGATGACTCCGAGTGGCATTATTCCCGGATTTCGCATGGCACTCCTGAATATGGTGGAAGGAGATACTTGGGAGATTGTGATCCCACCGGAACTGGCTTATGGATCATCTGGAGCGGGTCAGATGATTGGCCCGAATCAGACGCTTGTTTTTGACATTGAACTGCTGGAGATTAAATGAGAAAAGTCGCTGGGAATGCGTAATGCGAGGTTAATCGGCACACTATGCGCCGACATTCATCAGAATAATACCCATTGTTACCATCACGGTGGCTGTTAGGCGGATAGGCCCGAAGCGTTCCTTAAGTAGGCGGGCGCCAATCAATGCAGCCATGACGACGCTTGTTTCCCGAAGAGCTGCAACGATGGCGATGATGTTAGAGTTCATGACGTAAATGACCAATCCATATGCGCCCGCTGCAGCGATTCCACCACCCAACAGGCTGCGCCAGTTACAGCTGACGTAACCGCGTAGTTGTTGACGACGAATGAAGGCTATCAATAAGCCAAAGGTCACAGCTTCGAGCATGAATAGGCTCGTGATATACCCCAGAGCATTTCCAGAGTGGCGCACGCCAAGTGCGTCAGTCAGGGTGTACGCTGAAATCCATATGCCTGTTAGCAGGCCAAACGAAAGTGGTTTCCATTGGTGCCGGTTAGGAAGGCCTTGTTCTAAGCCAAGAGTGATAATCCCTCCTGAAACAATAAGAACCCCCAGGAGTGTAGTGCCGCTGATAAGTTCGTTGGCGAAGACTACGGCGCCACCGACGACGATCAGCGGTGCGGTGCCCCGAGCGATGGGATAAACATAGGATAGTTCACCCACCCGATACCCTTGGGCTAAAGACCAGTAGTAGCCCCAGTGAAGCATCACCGACAGCCCCAGATAAGGCCACGCTGCTCGGGCGGGGGAGTTAGCAAATGGCAGCAGAAAAACACAAAGCGCCCCGGCCACGATATGTATAAGCGCGAGGCCAAGCATTTTGTCATCGCCTGATTTGACAATGGCATTCCAGCTGGCGTGTAGCAGAGCCGCTACAAGAATCACCAAACAGGTGGTGCTAGTCATATTGAAGGGTTTGGGTTTGGTTTTGACAATCGAGCGCTAGGTTGCCAGATTGCGACCCTGACCGACCAGATGACGCAAATGTTTCCAGCTCGCCTTTGCTCAATACATCAGTGCAGCCCAGAATTGGGTTCCATGACCTGGGCGCTGAACCCAGGCAGTTTGTTGCGGACGCCTAGCATTCGAGGCAGCGGTTGATCAACTGATTGCCGAGCAGCACGAGTGTCTGCTCAGTCCAGAACTTGGTGGAGATAGCTTGACAGCAGCCTTGGCTGATGTCGAGGTGTTGGTCGTTCGTAGCACTCAGGTGACCGCTGAGATGATGGGTTCCGCGGAGCGATTGCGTCTCATTGTGAGAGCTGGATCGGGGACCAATACGATTGACACGTTGGCGGCGGTTAAGCGCGACATTGCAGTTTGCAATGTGCCAGGTCGTAATGCAGCGGCAGTTGCGGAACTGGCCATGGGACTTCTGATTTCGATTGACCGAAAGATTCCTGACAATGTGTTTTCATTGAGAGCGGGGCGCTGGAATAAGAAGTCCTTTTCCGCATCCAAGGGACTCGTTGGACGCCGAATGGGGATATTCGGTCTGGGGGCCACAGGTCTTGCGATGGCGCAGCGCGCCAACGGTTTTGATATCGAGGTTTATGCGATCGATCGGCCAGACCGTTTTGAGGAAAAACGTCGCCAGGTGAAGAAACTTGGCGTGAAGTTGGTTGCTGACCAGGATACGTTGATCGAGGTGTGCGACATTCTCAGTTTCCATGTCCCGGCAACGGACCAGACCCGCAATATGGTGAATGCCAATTTTCTGTCCAAGCTTGCACCGGGAACTATCATCATCAATACCTCGCGTGGTGACTTGATAGATGAGCCTGCTCTGATTGAGGTAATGGATAAAAAGGATATTTTTGTTGGCTTGGACGTATACCGGCATGAGCCTGGCACTGCACAGGGTGAGTTTGACTCGGTACTGGCTCGGCACCCGAACGTTTATGGTACTCACCATATTGGGGCATCAACCATGCAGGCACAAATCGCCGTGGCGGCTGGTGTGCTTGAGGTGATTGACGCGTTCACCTCGGGACACATAATTAACTGTGTCAATCCATCGACTGGGCAATGAGGTAACTTTGACTATGACTCGGGCACACAACTTCAGCGCTGGTCCTTGCACCTTGCCAGTAGAGGTGCTGGAAGCCTTGCAAGCGGAAATGGTTGATTATCAGGAGTCGGGCATGTCGTTGATTGAGATGAGTCATCGAGGTCAACATTTCGACGCGGTTTTTGAAGAAGCCATTGCGTTGGTTCGAGAGCAATATGGTGTGCCGAATGAGTTTGAGATTCTGTTATTGCAAGGCGGTGCCACTTTGCAATTCTCGATGGTGCCAATGAATCTCCTTGGCGATGGCGCTCGGGCTGCTTACGTTAATTCCGGACATTGGGCGAAAGGTGCCATCGCAGATGCTCGTTATTACGGGGACGTTTATGTGGCATGGGATGGTAAGGCTGACCGTTATGCTCGCATGCCAATCACCGAAGAACTTGAACTTTTCCCGAACACTCGTTATCTGCACATCACATCGAACGAAACTATCGGTGGCATTCGTTATTTTGAATGGCCAGAGGTAGAGGTGCCACTTGTAGCAGATATGTCATCAGACTACATGACGCGACCAATTCCGTGGTCGCGTTTTGATCTCGTGTACGGTGGTGTGCAAAAAAATCTTGGTCCGGCAGGACTCGCTATGGTGATCGTTCGTCGTTCCGCTCTAGATGATGCCAGCGATAAAATTGGGCAATATCTTCGGTATTCTGTTCAGGTCGATAAATCATCGATGTTTAATACACCACCGGTATTCGCCATTTATGTTCTCGGCAAGGTTCTGAAATGGATGAAGAAGAAGGGAGGGCTCGAGGGCATCGAGCTGGAAGCCAACCGCAAAGCATCGTTGCTCTACAATGCGATCGATGAGAGTAACGGGTATTACGATTGCCCGGTTACCTCTGCGTATCGGTCAGTCATGAATGTTGTTTTCCGCCTTCCCACTGAAAAACTCGAAGAACAATTTCTGAGGGAGGCTAGTGCTGCCGATTTGGTCAATCTGAAAGGGCACCGCACAGTCGGCGGGTGTCGAGCCAGTATTTACAATGCGATGCCGATGGAAAGCGTCGCGGTGCTAACTCAATTCATGCAAGATTTCTGCAGCCGAAATCCGGCTTGAAACGCATCGGGGTACCCGTGGGATCATGACGGACATCCAGCCATTTGCTGCGCATACGGTACTGCCGCCAATGGCAAAGTCAGTAGTTGCGCCGTACTACGATTCCATGTCGGCAGCGGAACGTTTCCAGTTCGCGGAACGGCATCCGGATAATTATTTAAATGCAATGCGATCGGTTGATGAGTATCCGTTAGGGGCGGCCCCATCGATGGATACCTTGATGGCCGACAATCGACGCACGTTGGCTAGATTATTGACCGATGGGTCGTTTTCGCCATGTCGCGCGCCCGCGCTCTACATATACCGGCAGGAGTCAAATGATCATGAGCAATCAGGACTGGTTGCGGCGGTGCCGCTGGCCGAGTACGAGCAGGGGCGGATGCTCCCCCACGAGCACACTCGCGGTGACCGAGAAGAACAACTGACACGTTACTTGGAAAGCGTTCGGGCAAGTTCGAGTCCTGTGGGTCTTGCTTATGCTGGTCAAGCGAAGATTTCAACGCATCTTGATGAGGTGATGGAGACAGAACCGCTCCTTGACTTCTTCACCGATGATCGAGTGCGCCAAATGCTTTGGCAGGTGAGTGATCCAGAGAGGATCATGCAACTACAACATGATTTTTCTAAAATTGGTACGACGTATATTACCGATGGACACCACCGGGCAGCCGCTGGGGAGAAATTTGTAGCGCGTCAGATACGCGCAGGTCAGATGTTGTCTCCGGATGCAGGCTGGGCCCAGCTTCTGACGTTGCTGGTGCCGCTAGAGGATCTTCGATTGTTGTCTCATAATCGTTATGTGCGGCATCCCGATCGGTTTGATCAGGGCGCATTCCTGCGCGCGCTGTCGGGTGTGGTGGCGGTTGAAAAAATCCAGGCTGAAACGATCGCACAGACTGGGCCGACTCGATCTGGGCAATTTGTTATGTTGCTCGGAGGAGAGAGTTATCGTCTCGATATAGATAGGGCACGCTTGCCTAGCGAGCTGGCTACTAATTTGGACGTTTCCTTGTTGCAGAAACAAATTTTGGCACCGTTACTTAACATTCGCGACCCCCGCACTGATTCGCGTTTGGGTTTTCTAAGCGGAGAACTCGGTCTGGCAGGACTCCGTGCCTGCTGTGATCAGGACTGTGATGTCGGATTTGTGTGTTTCCCCCCGACGGTTGAACAATTAACAAGCGTGGCTGACAATCGTCAGGTGATGCCACCAAAATCGACTAACTTCGTGCCCAAGGCGCGGTCAGGTCTATTCGTTCGAATGTTCTAGTTGTGCTCATGTCCTAAGTCCGTTCCCTGTGATTAAGTAAGTGCCTTTTTGGCCATTTGTATCAGGTTGATAAACCCCCGATAGTACAAGGATTTTGTGGTCGCGAATGAGGTCGTTTTTGTCGCGTGCACAGGTGACATTAAGACGCATTTGATATGGTGCTTGGCTGCTACTACAGCTAGACTTCCGCGCGATTGCAGTAGTTGAGTAACGCCATGAACGATGCCCCAGTTTCCAACGTGCCTGAAGATGACGAGATCGATCTTAGGTCCCTGAGTGATGAGGAACTCGTCGAACAGATGCACGACGATCTCTACGATGGTCTTAGGGAGGAGATTGTAGAAGGTACTCACATCCTGCTGGAACGGAATTGGGCGCCAGACAAAGTGCTTAACGATGCATTGGTGGAGGGCATGCGCATCGTTGGGATTGATTTCCGAGATGGCATCCTTTTTGTGCCGGAAGTTCTGATGTCGGCAAATGCCATGAAAGGGGGTATGGAAGTGTTGCGGCCTTTACTCGCAGAAACTGGCGCCGTAGCGATTGGCAAAATGGTTGCGGGCACTGTTAAAGGTGATATTCACGATATCGGAAAAAATCTGGTGTGTATGATGATGGAAGGCGCCGGTTTTGAAGTCATTAACATTGGCATCAATAACTCGGTCGAAGAGTACCTAGCTGCGCTCGAAGAACATCAGCCTGACATTCTTGGTATGTCGGCGCTGTTAACGACCACCATGACGTACATGAAAGTGGTCATCGACACGCTGATAGAAAAGGGACTGCGCAATGATTACATCGTCATGGTTGGTGGCGCGCCGCTGAATGAAGAGTTTGGCGAAGCCATCGGTGCAGACGCCTATTGCCGAGATGCGGCGGTTGCGGTTGAGACGGCCAAAAAACTGATTGCTGAACGACGTGGCACGCCACTGCCAGCCTGAACGGTTCTGATTGGGCAGATGTCCAATGACGCATCGCTGTTGATCATTGCCTGCGGTGCGCTTGCTCATGAAATCACTGCGCTGATCGAAGCCAATCGCTGGCAGCATGTGAGCATTCAGTGTTTGCCTGCGGAGTTGCACAATAGGCCGGAGGAAATACCGGGTGCCGTGCAGGCGAAACTCAATGAGGCAGGCAAACAATTTGATCAAATTTTCATGGCTTATGCGGACTGTGGTACGGGGGGAATGCTCGATAAGCTTCTTGAGGCAGAGGGCATAGAACGTCTCCCCGGCGCACATTGTTATGAATTTTTCGCCGGGACAGATCGTTTTGCCCAGTTGCATGAGCGTGAGCTCGGGACCTTTTATCTGACCGATTTTTTGGCGCGTCATTTTGACCGCTTAGTGATTCAGGGGCTTGGTCTTGATCGGTATCCAGAGCTACATGAACAGTATTTCGAAAACTACCACAGATTGGTCTATCTCTCGCAAGGGGATTCTGCCGATTTACTCGAGCGTGCCCGGGGTGCTGCCGCCCAACTGGGACTTGAATTCGAGCATGTCGTGACAGGTTATGGGCAACTTGAGGAATCACTGATAAGGGTCGCTGCCCCAACGGTATGATAGCCCGATGGCAAAATTAATCACTATCTATTGGCGGGACATTCCATCGCAGATTGTTGCGAAGGCGGGTCGCCGTAGCGCTAAGATACGTCTTGCCAATCGTTTTCAGGAGGCTATAGATCGCGCAGCAATGCGCGCGGGAAAGGGCAGCAGTGATGCTTATCTTAGTGAATGGCGCCGCGACTCGAGAAATTGCTGTGATGATCTCGAAGCTGAGGCGCAGGCTGCTGCGGACAAATTAGATCAACAATTTAGTGACGGTGATTTACTCGTGTTGATTCGCTCAAAAGGTGTGGCTAATGCTGCTGAGGAATAATAAGAATGACTACAACATTAGTTAGTTCCGCCAAACGCGAGGTTCGCATAGGCTTTGATCAGCCATTTTGTATTATAGGTGAGCGAATCAACCCCACAGGTCGCAAGCGTTTGGCGGAAGAGATGCGTAGCGGCGACTATAGCCGAGTCGAAACGGAGGCTTTGGCGCAGATTCAAGCCGGCGCCCACATGTTGGATATTAACGCGGGTATTCCGCTTGCCGACGAGCCTCGAATACTGGCTGAATGCATTCAATTGGTACAGGCTTTGACTGATGTTCCTCTGTCGATTGATTCTTCTATCGTTGCGGCACTCGAGTCTGGTCTTTCAGTTTATCAGGGTAAGGCACTCGTCAATTCAGTGACCGGTGAAGAGGAGCGGCTTGAATTGGTATTGCCACTGGTGAAGCGTTATGGTGCGGCGGTAGTTGCCATTTCAAATGATGAAACGGGTATTTCCGAGGACCCAGATGTACGTTTTTCGGTAGCAAAGAAAATTGTCGAGCGGGCAGAAGATCACGGAATTTCTCGTGCGGATGTCGTTGTTGATCCGCTTGTAATGCCGATCGGTGCCATTAACAGTGCGGGTTGTCAGGTGATGGAAATCGTCCGCCGCCTGCGTGAAGAACTGAAAGTGAACACGACCTGTGGTGCGTCGAATGTCAGTTTTGGTTTGCCCAATAGACATGGGTTGAATGCGGCTTTTCTTAGTATGGCAATTGGTGCGGGTATGACTTCAGCCATTACCAGTCCATTGCATGCGGAAACTATCCAAGCTGTGATGGGAGCAGATGTGATGATGGGACATGATCCACACTGTAAACGCTGGATGAGCCGATACCGAGATCCTCCGACCGAAGGTGCGCTTACACGAGAAAGGGGACGTGGCGGCCGGGCCCGACGACGCTCGGTATGACTGAGAAAACACTGGCCGGGGGGTGCCTGTGTGGTGGGATTCGGTTTCGTATTCACCGTCCAGTTCGTGATGTATGGGTGTGTCACTGTTCTCAATGTCGTCGGACGAGCGGCCATTATTGGGCGACAACGGCCGTTGCGTTGGAGCGTTTTGAACTCACCGAGTCAAAGACGCTGCGGTGGTTTCGATCCTCGGAGAAGGCCCGTCGCGGCTTTTGCCATTCTTGTGGTGCAAGTCTGTTTTGGCACAGAGACAACCGTGAACAGATGAACATTA
>LWDU01043132.1_pt1 | contig 12244 bp, 13 predicted proteins | sample 727161 | NCBI WGS metagenome assembly LWDU01 (sample SAMN04566230, study PRJNA314399) | hydrothermal vent metagenome | isolation source: deep sea hydrothermal plume seawater | place: Mexico: Gulf of California, Guaymas Basin | collected 2004-07-11 | reverse complement strand
ATGTTGAATTTAACAAGGAGTATCAGAAGCAGTGATCCCGGAAATCAAAAGGGGTGTCGTTAAAATATATTATAGCTATTTATTTAATGTGGCTTGTAAATGATAATTTTCTACAATTTCCTAGAAAAGGTGGAAGAGGGGAAGGGATTCGAACCCTCGATACGCTATGAACGCATACACGCTTTCCAAGCGTGCGCCTTAAACCACTCGGCCACCCCTCCATTTAATGAAATAACAAATGAAAGATTTCAACGAGTGAGGAACCTACTAAACCACACCCCCGACCGCAAATTATTTTGTAAGAAATTAAGTTGTTTCTATCTTTGTATGATTTGCGGCTACCTTGAACTGGTTTTGGCTGATATAACTACCTTATGGTTATAGGAAGATTTATTGGATGGGTTTTAATTATCATGGCCCTTGGCTTTGCGATTGCTGAAATTAGCGCGCTAGGCTTATCGGAACAATACGGAATTATGAGTGCTTATTCTGTTTTACATACACTCGTCCCTGGTGAACTGATCCTCACCCGTATAATTATTGGAAAAGCCCTTCATCCGGTAATTTGGGATCCATTTATTAAATCACTATTGTGGCTTCCCGGGTGGTTGCTCCTTGGTTTACCCGGAATAATTTGTATCTGGAAATTTCGTGATTTAGCTTCAGAAGCTACTAGTGACGATGAGGCTGTGGACTCGTCCTATGAAGATATACTCGCTGCGGCGGAAGAATTTGATAAAATTGTGGAGAATGAGGAACTTGCCCCGTCAACCTATGGTAAAATGGACGAATTTAACCCAACCTTATTGGATGCAAAAGAAGATTTTGGTGATGAAGAGTTATTGAAGAAGTCAATATCAGAATTAAAAAAATAATTATTAATCATCATTCATTTTTAATGCAGCAAGGAAAGCTGACTGTGGAATTTCGACTTGGCCGAATTGACGCATCTTTTTCTTACCTTTTTTCTGCTTTTCGAGCAATTTTCTCTTCCGGGTAATGTCACCACCGTAACATTTAGCAGTTACATCTTTGCGCATAGCCGAAATCGTCGATCGAGCAATAATTTTGCCGCCAATTGCAGCTTGAACCGCAATCTTAAAAAGTTGACGTGGAATTAAATCCTTGAGCCGATCACAAATAGCACGACCTCTAGCCTCAGATTGACTTTTGTGTGACATAAAAGATAGGGCATCAACAATTTCCGCATTGACTAAAATCGAGACTTTAACCAAGTCTGATTGTTGATATCCATCCATTTGGTAATCAAAGCTAGCATATCCCTTGGATGTTGATTTCAGGCGATCATAAAAATCGAATACAATCTCATTAAGTGGTAATCTGTATACTACCATCGCACGATTGCCAGCGTAGGTCAGTTCAACCTGCACACCACGGCGGTCGGTGCAAAGAGATAACACGCCGCCGAGATGTTCATCTGGTACCAGGATTGTTGCTTTGATCCAGGGCTCTTCAACAAAGTCAATTTGGGTTGGTTCTGGCATATCTGATGGATTATGAAGCTCCATATCTGTACCATCGGTCATATGGATCCGATAGATAACACTAGGTGCAGTTGTAATGAGATCGAGGTCAAATTCTCGCTCTAAACGTTCCTGGATAATTTCTAAATGCAGGAGCCCTAAAAAACCACATCGGAAACCAAAACCAAGAGCCGCTGAGCTTTCTGGTTCATAGACAAAACTGGCATCATTAAGCCGAAGTTTTGCAAGACTGTCTCTAAGTTCTTCAAAGGCGGCTGCATCGACTGGAAAAAGACTGGAAAAAACAACAGGTACCGACGGTTTGAAACCGGAAAGTGGTTCAATTGCCGGGTTCCGTTCATCGGTGATGGTATCGCCGACATCTGTCTCGGCTACTGTTTTAACTGAAGCCGTGAAATAGCCAATATCACCAGGTTCAAGTTGTTCTACTTTAGTAGCTTTAGGTAGAAATTTACCTACATGGTCAATCTGGTGTACCTGTCCAGAAGACATAAGTTTAATTTTCATTCCGCGGGTTAAAATACCATCTTTTATGCGAACCAAAATCATGACGCCCAAGTATGAATCATACCAGCTATCTACCAACAGCGCCTTTAGAGACGAACTTAATTTACCTTTAGGGCTCGGTAACCGTTGAATAATAGATTCTAATACATCTTCTACACCCACACCGGTTTTGGCTGAAATGTTAATTGAATTGGTTGTATCCAATCCAATTACATCCTCGATTTGTTGTTTAATGCGGTCTGGCTCAGAGGCAGGAAGATCAATTTTATTTAAGACCGGTATAATTTCATGATCTGCGTCCAACGCCAGGTAAACATTAGCAAGTGTTTGGGCCTCGACACCTTGGGTCGAATCAACAATTAGAAGTGAGCCTTCACAGGCTGCTAGAGATCGACTGACTTCGTATGAAAAATCTACGTGGCCCGGCGTGTCTATAAGATTCAATTCATAGGTTTCACCATTTTGAGCTTTGTAATTAAGGCACACCGTCTGGGCCTTGATCGTAATACCGCGTTCGCGCTCAATATCCATCGAGTCGAGGACTTGCTCTTGCATTTCCCGATCTGATAAACCACCGCAGAATTCAATCATACGGTCCGCCAAGGTTGACTTGCCATGATCGATATGGGCAATGATTGAGAAATTACGTTTATGGGCGAGGTCGGTCATATTACGTCATTAACCTTGGATTTACTCGAGTACTTATCATCCATCAATAAATTAATCAACGATGTAAATATCTGATATGTAGGTTGTCTATTAAATGGATATTTTAGATTACCGATTACACAGAATATATAAAAGTTCAATTTTTTATCTGTTTAATCAACATAGTTCCCAAAAAATACGCGTTATAAATTTTACTCAATGTTTAATGAATAAGAAATTCGTTAACAGCAAATATATAATAGTGATTTTTTAAATTTTAGGTATTTCCAGGTCATTCTGGGCACATGCTGCAGTAACGGTATTTTGCAGGAGACAGGCAATAGTCATGGGGCCAACACCGCCAGGGACGGGCGTAATGGCACCAGCAATTTTCTTTACCTCATCAAAATCCACGTCGCCGCACAGTTTAGATTTTCCTTCTTTATCTTTTGGCAGGCGGTTCATACCAACATCAATAATGATTGCACCCTCTTTCACCCAATCCCCCTTAACCATTTGGGCACGTCCAACAGCTGCCACGATAATATCAGCTCGTTTTGCCTCTGCTTGAAGGTTAACTGTTCTCGAATGAGCAATTGTGACTGTGCAGTTCTCTCTTAATAATAAAGTGGCCATTGGTTTTCCAACAATGTTCGAGCGGCCTATCACAAGAGCTTGCTTGCCAGAAAGATCACCATCGAATTGATCTTTAATCATAATAATACAGCCAAGAGGTGTGCATGGCACTAGCCCATCGGAGCCGGTTGCAAGTTTGCCTGCGTTAAAAATGTGAAAGCCGTCTACATCCTTAGTAGGATCAATTTTGGTTAAAATGTCCTGCTCATTTATCTGGTTTGGTAGAGGAAGTTGGACTAAAATTCCGTGCACTTCGGGGTCATTATTAAGGCCTTCTATGAGCGTTAGAAGTTCTTTTTGAGATGTATCTGCAGGCAATTTATGCTCGAAACTTTTCATGCCAGCCTCAATCGTCATTTTATTTTTATTCTGCACATAAATTTTGCTAGCGGGATCTTCACCCACCAGAACCACAGCTAGACCTGGCGTAACGTTATTATTTTCTTTTAACTGGTGAACTTGGTCTGCAACCTTATTTCTAAGGTCGGCCGCAAACGCTTTGCCATCAATTATTTTAGCTTCAGCCATAGTTGTATTCCTTATTTTTTGAGGATTTTATGTTTAGATCAATTGGGAAAAAAGGCCATACTTTATCGATTTTATTAACCATCTCAATCGTTTTCTTATATTTGCTTATGGTTAGATAATTTTTATAGTCGATTTAATAATACACCACTTTTTGAATTTTTCATTTCGATCAGTTACTGCATCCTTATCGAAAACACCGTGTTTTTGAGTTGTTTTTTATATTGGGGATTAAAACTTTATATCCAAGCTTTAAAATAGTTTTAGATCAAACAAGATTGCTACCATATTCTTTCATTAAATTTCGGATAAACACCAACAGCAAAATCAAAATGACAGGTGAGATATCTATCCCGCCAAAATTAGGGATCCATCGCCTGATGGGGCGTAGTGCAGGCTCAGTAATCCGATACATAAAATTATAGATCTGGTAAACAAATTTATTTTGTGTGTTAATCACGTTAAATGTGGTTAGCCAGCTCATAGCAACAACAATAATGAGGCACCACATGTATAATCCTATAATTTGGTCAATGAGAAAGAGTAGAGATAGCATTTGATTATACGATTCCTTGGTATTTTTTTGCTGATCCTAGCAAACTAACGTTCCAGCTTTCTTATAGCAAGAGGATAAGATCTATTTCAGATTGTTCGGCTATAGACCATTAAGTCGCTATAATAGCTGAAAACTTAACTTTATTTTATCAGATCGGCTGAATTTAATCTTATGTTTAGAAAGCCGGGAATAAGTTTAATGGCTCGTTAGTCGGGGAGGATCCTTGTGACGTGTTTTGGTGGTAGTCAATTGAGATTCTGGAAATTTAATCTCGATAGTCGAAATATTCTAAGGGGAATTATATTAGCACCCTAATTTTATTCGAGAATGCCTATGAATGATCAAACATCTAAAACAGTAATCCATTATTTTGATGACATCACCGAGGGAATGTCGGCTGAGTATAGCAAAATAATAGTTGAGAAAGATGTTATTTCTTTTGCAGAGGTTACAGGGGATAAAAACCCAATCCACCTGGATGTTGATTATGCGGCTAATTCAATCTTTGGTCAGCGGGTTGCCCATGGTATGTTGGTGGCTGGTTTAATATCAGCAATTTTTGGCTGTAATTTTCCAGGAAGGGGTTGGATTTATGTTAATCAGTTATTGCAATTTAAGAACCCGGTTTTCATGGGTGAAAAAATAACGGTAATTGTTACTGCAAACAAATTGATTTCTAGGAAACAAATGGTGGAGTTTGATATAAATCACCAACATTCAAGATTTATGTTTATATGTTTTACTCATCCTTTATTCGCCTGAGCGCCTAGCTTTCTTAATTTAATGCCGGCAGAAAGCGGACTAGTATCGATGTCGAAGTTGATAAGGATTTGAACAACTGCGACTAGTTATTCCCAATTTGAAAGAATTAAGAAAATAAACTCTCTTTTTTGAGGTTTATGCAATTTCCATTGTTGCTACTGTACATCCGACGGCATAAATCGGAATGGGCGCATAAAAAAGAATATTACCTTTTTGGCCTCCACATGCTGCGGCTATCGATATAAAAGTACGAATTTCAAACCCGCCTTGGCCTGCTTCAGCATAAACTTGTTCGTCCGTATATGCGAGAAGGTCTTCTTTTCTATTATTTTCCCACTTATCCAAGAAATCTCTATCCCAATCTTCATTTATTTTTCCTGAATCAGGGGTCGCAGGCCAATGGGAGATGCCTCCAGTGCCAACGATGGCGATCCGTTTTGATGTTGAGTCACATGCGCGACGAAGTGCTTCGCCAAAAGCCCAACTTCTTTGAAGTGGGGTCAATGGCGGGCCTTGGCAATTAATGTTAACTGGGATCACATCAATATTATAGTTTGGTGTTAAGAAATGCAGTGGCACCATGATACCATGATCGAACTTCCATTCCTGAGCATAGGACAAGTCCACTTCTTGCATTATGTTGGTTATCAGATGATTAGAAAGTTCAGAATTTCCAGGGATGCGTTGATGCTTAATACCGAGCCATTTTTCATCTTCAATTGGACCTTCGTAATAATCCGCCATACCCATGCAAAAGGCCGGCATATTATCCATAAAAAAATTAGCAAAATGTTCCGCGGCAACGACCACCAACGCCTCAGCACCAGATTTTTCAAGACCTTGCCGCATTTTTTCAAAATTAGTGTAGAGTCCTTCGCGAAGTTTGGGGTCAGCCCTATCGGCACGCCCGGTGATTCCGGGGGCATGTGAACAAATTCCAGCAAATACTAGGCTCATTCAACTTTCTCCTACCAACTCTAAGCTAAATTAGACAGCTATTTACCAGAAGCACAATTGCAAACGGCAAGAGGATACATTTTATATACAATTAGTATTTTCTACAAATTTCTGCCCAACGGCGCCCGTTTTCTTTGCATTTTTCTAGCATTTCATCAGGAATAAAATCATACGGCGGCCGAACCGGACCCGGGTTGCAATACCCTGCAGCTGATATACGCGCTTTTTCAAGTTGAATATTGTAAGATGCAAACAAGTTCGGATCCTGGATTATATCATCCACGATGTCGTTTGCTCAATTGATATCTTCCACGATAAATTGCTGTGAGTTTAACTCTTGAACCCCATTCAATTTCACTAATGTTATTATTCAAATTTTCCCCCACAGTCCGCTCAAAAAGCCCCGTTTGGACTGATCCATATTACTCTTCACTAATGTATTATTTAAATTGCTCCCCCACCGGTCCGCGCATAAAGTCCCGTTCGAACTTGTCCATATTTCTCTATGCCATCCTTCATGGCTTGAATATATTCATCCCACTCGAATGCCCTTAATGCGGCGTAATGCATTAGGAGTTGGCCATTGACACCTAACACGTATAACAAACCAATATTCGGCTCTCTTATTGCCTCTAATTCTTCTTCGTTGAGGTCAAAATCGCCAAGTACACTATCCATGTCGGTTTTGAAACGTTCGGCCAATTTAGCATCGCGGTTCAGGTTGTAGATTAGTTTCTGGACATGATAGAGGCTCACGTCGTTTTAATCCCTTAATGTTCCAATTCTACGTACATAATACCAAGGCCTGTGTTTCTTGGCAATCATCGCTAGTTCTTTTTGCACTGTGGTAGTCTAGTCACAACGATTTTAGACCTTAGCTATTTTTAATGATGTAGGATAATAGTTTACTAAAATCCTGAATATTGGCAAAAGCGATGCAGCCATAAAGAGTTTAGCGCTAAAGTCACCCATTGCCCACGTGATCCACGGTAGATCTGAATAAATAAATGCAATGGTAAAAAAAAGTGCTGTATCTATTGCAGATCCAATAACTGAAGATGCGAGAGGTGCTTTCCACCAAGCTAGGCTCCGCAATTTATTGAAAACATAAATATCTAGGAGTTGTGCAATTAGAAATGCGGATCCTGATGCGATGGCTATTCGTGTATCTATTATTAGGGATAAAACAACTCCAAGAGAAAACCCAATATACACTACTCTGCGTGCAGCTTGGGCGTTGAATAATCGGTTTGTTATGTCTGTGACCAAGAAGCTCAGAGGGTAGCTAAAGGCACCCCAAGTCAACCAGTCATTGATAGGGTGATTAACCAGTTCGTTTGAGGCAAGAATCACCAGGCTCATCGCGATAACTGGTATAAACAAGAACCAAAATCGCGCGATTTTCGAAAAAAAGACCGAGACCATCGATTTTTATCCATTTTTTAGAGACTATTGTGACCAGCGGATTAAACAATTTAGCTTAATTAAGCAAGTTCTCAATTTGTAGTTTAGAGAGAATTATTAATTTCCTTTTGGGAGGATCTGCATAGGTTGGATTATTTATAAAGTATTTTATAAGCGCTACTGCTTCCTTGCTGTCCCATTCGACGCCTCCTTGTAATTTACCGAGTTCGCGGCTTTTGCGGTCAAAGATGAAGGTCGTGGGCATAAACTTTACGCCCAAAAGTTTTGCTGATTTATTTTCTTTGTCAAGATATAGTACTAGCTTTCTCAATTTGAGGCGTTTTAATAATCTATTAGCAACGCGTTTACCTCCGCGATCCAGGCTTATGGCAACTACTGCAAAATCATTTTTGCTGAATTTTGTTTGGAGCCGCTCTATTGATGGTAATTCGCGAATGCATGGTAGACACCAAGTCGCCCAGAAATTTAATAAAACAATTTTACCTTCAAAATTAGCTAAAGTCAGCGTGTTACCATCAGCATTCTTCCAGTTAAAATTATTATTCTCGTTTATACTGGGCTTGGTAATTGGCGTTAATTGGAATTTTTTCATGGGGCCTGATAAATTTGGCCCTTCAGCAAATGCAGCAGTACCATGGCTGAGGAACATAGATAATATACTAATAAGTATTATTTTTTTAAAATTCAGAAAATGAAGATGGGGGTGTACACTCATATATTCACCAAATGTATCTATATAATATAAACTAAAGAATAGTTTATAACATCCATCATTAAGCTGTGAAATTTAAAAATTTTATTAAATTTTCAATCATTAAATATTACTTTCATGGTTTGATATTTATTTTAGCCTTTAGGTTTGATTAGGTGACAACTTGAGACCTCACCCATGTTTTGTATATGTTTTAGGAACTGTTGGTTCGGATTATCGGAGTAACATGCGTACTTATGTTGGGTGGAGTAAAGATCTTGATCAGCGTATTTCCAAACATAACAAAGGAACAGGAGCAAAATCTACGCGTGGTCGGCAATGGCAATTACTATATGCGGAAATTTTCTTTTCTCGCGGAGCTGCCATGAGCAGAGAATGGTATCTCAAGCGAGATAAAAATTTTAGAAGGGTCTTATTAAAAAATTGGATTAGCTAGTTTCATGATACTATGTGCCTCTAAGGTAATTTATAAGAACGTTCCAAGATATTAAGACCCCAGTCTCTATCGATTAAATAAATTAACTTATCAACATCTTGAAAAACATCATTAGACAATGGTCGCTTGCCCCTTTCCGTGTATCTGGAATAAAATATATTATATTTTCTGAAAAAATACGTAATAATCTTTGACTTGGCCTCTGACTTTCTATGTGGCACTACACCAATAAATGATATTGAAAACTAGGAAAAATGGGTACTAAAGAAACTGCTGTCGTTTTGCTTGCCGCTGGGCTCGGCACACGTATGAATTCTATTTTGCCAAAAGTGCTGCATCCGATTGCCGGGCGCGCAATGATTTTGCAATTGTTGGATAGTTTAACTGATATAGATCCAGATAGGATCGTATTAGTGATAGGCCCAGATATGGGTTTAGTAAGTGACGCTATTGCGGCAGCTGGCTATGATTTTGAGGTTGTTATTCAACGTGATCGTCTTGGAACTGGTCATGCCGTGCAGCAGACGGAAAAAGTTCTCTCTGATTTTAAAGGTAATGTATTAGTCTTATATGGAGATAGCCCACTTATTACTTCGAAGACGTTAGTCAAGATGTTAGACGCTCGAGCTATTCAGCGCAATCCCGCCGTCGTAGTGCTGGGTTTCCGGCCGTTTGATGCAGCGGATTACGGTAGATTGATTGTAGATAATGCAGGGAATTTGGAGGCAATTGTAGAAGCTGCAGATGCTAGCGAAGACGAGCTTTCAAATGATCTTTGTAATTCAGGTGTAATGGTGATTGATGGTACAATTCTCTTTGATTTAATGTCCAGTCTTTCAAATAAGAATACGAAGAGTGAGTTTTATCTCACAGATATTATTAAATTTTCTCGTCAAAGTGGCCGCGATTGTGGTTTTGTTGAAGGAGATGAAGAAGAGTTGTTAGGCATTAATTCTCGAGCCGAATTGGCACTTGCCGAAACCATTATCCAGGATCGCCTGAGAGAATCTGCTATGGAGAATGGCGCAACATTGGCCGATCCGAGTAGTATTTATTTTGCATATGATACTAAAATCGGCCGAGATGTAACGATTGGACCAAATGTTTTTTTTGGTCCCGGCGTTGAGATTTGTGATGGTGCTGAAGTCCGGGCCTTCTGTCATATTGAGGGAGCGTTTATTGAAAATAATGCTATTATAGGTCCTTTTGCTAGGTTGCGGCCTGGTGCTGATATAGGTGAGGATGTTCACATCGGTAATTTTGTTGAAATTAAAAATGCGACCCTAGCCGCGGGAGTTAAAGCCAATCACCTTGCCTACATTGGTGATACAAAAGTAGGAAAAAAAGCGAATATTGGGGCTGGTACAATAACCTGCAATTATGATGGGTATAAAAAGTCCATGACGGAAATTGGGGCTGGTGCCTTTATTGGTTCCAATACGGCGCTCGTGGCTCCCGTTAAGGTTGGTCAAAATTCTATTACGGGCGCAGGTAGTGTAATTACCAAGAATGTTGAAGATAGTGCTCTTGCTATAACTAGGGTGGAGCAAAAAGTTATTAAGAATTATGCCGAAAGGTTAAAAGATGCGAAGGTAAAAAAATAATGTGTGGTATTGTTGGTATCATTGGTAAGAATAATGTTGCATTGCCTTTATTAGAATGTCTTAGACGTCTAGAATATCGTGGTTATGATTCAGCAGGGATTGCCACAATAAGCGATGGATTTATTGAGCGAAGGCGCGCTGAGGGTAAATTAATAAATCTAGCAGCTAGACTTAAAGATATACCTTTAGAAGGAAATTTAGGGATTGGCCATACCCGTTGGGCTACACATGGTGTCCCTAATGAAGTAAACGCCCACCCCCACGCGACTGGCAAAGTTGCAGTTGTTCATAATGGGATTATTGAGAATTTCCAGAATTTAAAAAATGAGCTTGAATGCGCAGGTCATCGTTTAGCGTCTGACACGGATACAGAGGTGATTGCTCATTTAATCACCCACTATCTGGAAATAGGTCAAACACCTGAGGATGCAACGGCGACTGTTCTTGAGCGCCTAGAAGGGGCTTTTGCTTTAGGAATTATTTTTTCTGGTCAGCAGGATTTAATGATAGCTGCGCGTCAGGGGTCACCGTTAGCAATTGGCTATGGAGAGGGTGAGATGTTTTTAGGCTCGGACGCCTTAGCACTTGCTCCTATGACAAAGAAGATCACCTATCTTGAGGACGGCGACTGGGCAGTAATCCATAGTACTGGTGTTGTTGTGCGCGATCAAAATGGTATCGTTATCAAGCGCCCAATCCAGACAACAGAGATCTCCGGAGCTCTAACAGGAAAAGCGGGTTATGCACATTTCATGCTTAAAGAGATTTACGAACAACCCCAGGTAATAGGAGATACGCTCCATAGTTTTCTAAATCCTTCTGACCAGACTATAACTTTACCGGATTTACCGTTTGATTTAGCTCGTGTACCAAAGATCACGATCTGCGCTTGTGGTACAGCGTTTTATGCCGCCCTTACAGCAAAGTACTGGTTCGAAAAAATTGCTAGAGTACCAGTAGAGGTCGATATTGCTTCTGAGTTTCGCTATCGAGAAATGGTCATGCCAGAAGGTGGACTAGCAATCTTTATTTCTCAATCCGGGGAGACTGCGGATACATTGGCAGCCCTTAGTTATTGTCGGCAACAGGGGCAAAAAATTCTTTCTATTGTTAATGTACCGGAAAGTACCATTGCCCGCGAATCTGATGCCGTCATGCAAACTTATGCTGGGCCGGAAATTGGTGTTGCGTCAACTAAGGCTTTTACAACTCAATTGACAGTGCTGGCGTGTTTGACAATTGTTTTAGCCCGTGCGCAGGGTAACATTAGTCGTGAGCGAGAGGCTGAGTTGGCTAATTCTCTGACTGAAATACCTGCGCGGGCCGCCGAGGTTCTTAATCAAGCCGAACATATAAAAGAACTTTCTCAAGAAATAGCTGACGCGCGTGATGTTCTGTTTTTAGGGAGGGGTACAAGCTATGCTATTGCCATGGAAGGCGCGCTAAAGCTTAAAGAAATTTCTTATATACACGCTGAAGGCTATGCTGCAGGGGAAATGAAACATGGGCCTATTGCCTTGATAGATGATGGCGTGCCGGTAATTGTAATTGCACCATCAAACGAGTTACTTGATAAGACCGCCTCTAATATGCAGGAAGTTATTGCGAGGGGAGGCCGGGTTATTTTTTTAACTGATGTTTCCGGTGAGAAGAAGTTAGGACAGTTAGCTGCTCACACAATTATACTACCTGAAGTAGACCCGTTTGTTGCTCCAATCCTCCACGCCATTCCTGTGCAATTACTAGCTTACCATACAGCTGTTGCGAAAGGTACTGACGTTGATCAGCCACGCAATTTGGCAAAGTCAGTCACGGTGGAGTAGTTCAGCAAGGGGGTAAGATTTTAACCCTACCATTTTCATAGAGACTGACCCTTCTTCCATTCCACACAATTTTTCTACTATACTTCACTGGCATGAAACGACTGACTGCCACAATTAAAAGAAAAGGATTACTAAATTGAAAAAATTC
>LWDU01038578.1_pt1 | contig 12245 bp, 12 predicted proteins | sample 727161 | NCBI WGS metagenome assembly LWDU01 (sample SAMN04566230, study PRJNA314399) | hydrothermal vent metagenome | isolation source: deep sea hydrothermal plume seawater | place: Mexico: Gulf of California, Guaymas Basin | collected 2004-07-11 | reverse complement strand
ACTGAATCTCTCCCAGATAACGCCCTCCCCAATATTTAGTGGTTTTCAGTTGGGGGAAGCAAAACAACCGGTCGGGAAGCAACTTCTGCTCTCGGCCGGTTGAACTTTTTATGGGGTGGTTTTTTTGAACCAGCAAAGGGGTTGGCATGGTAGGAACACCGGCCCGGGCTACATTATTTTCGCAATACAATCCACAACGTCACCGCCGCGATGGCGAGCAACACGGCCATTAGGAGCATCACAATGTAAAACTCGGTCGAAAAGCGGCGGCGTGGCGAGGGCGCGGTTTGGCGGCCGGTGGCGCGGGCAGTGGCCGGCGGGGGGGTGATGAAGAGCGGTTGCGTGGAGGCGACGGGATCCACGGCGTGGGCGATGGCGCGGATGGAGGCAGGGCGTTGGGCTGGATCTTTTTCGAGGCAACTAATAATGAGCTGTGAGATGGGCTCAGGGGTGTCGCTTTCGATTTGTTTTTCGCGCAAGCGCGCGGCGATGGGTTGGGGGGGCACGGCTTGGACTTGGTGGCTGAGATCGCCGGTGTGGAAGGGGGGCTCGCCGGTGAGCAGTTCGTAAAGAGTGGAGCCGAGGGCGTAAAGGTCATCGGCCACGGCGGGGAGTTCGCCGTCCATTTGTTGGGGGCTCATAAAGGTGACGGTGCCGCGGGTATCGCGTTGGCCGAGGAGTTCCACGTAAGCATCGGCGAGGGAGGCGGAGATGCCGAAGTCGGCGAGCTTCACGCGGCCGGTGAGGTCGATGAGAATGTTGGCGGGCTTGAGGTCGCGATGGATGAGCTGCGCGCCGTGGGCGTGATCGAGCGCGCTGCAAAGTTGGAGCAGGATGGGGCGCAGTTCGGGCCAGCGATAGATTTCGTTTTCCTTTTGCTGACGCAAAATGTGAAGGGACGCGCCTTCGACAAATTCCATTACCAGAAAAGGCGCTTCGGTGGAGCTCTCGAAAATGTCGTAAAGTTGAACAATATTTTGGTGGGTGAGATGGCGGTTGGCGGCGGCTTCCTTGCGCAGCTCGGCGATGAGCACGGGGTCGTGCGCGAGGTGGGGCTGGAGGAACTTGAGCGCCACGGTGTCGCCCAGGCGTTCATCGCGCGCAAGCCACACGCGGCAAGTGCCACCGGCGGCGAGCATCCAGCGCAACGTGTAGCGACCGGCGCCCACGAGTTGGCCGGGGACCAATTCGGGCGGCTGCGGTGCTTGCGGCGGTTGCGGCGCGGCGGAGTTCACGGGGAAGTTCTATTTGAGGATTGCCTTTTTGCCAATTTATTTGCGAAGAAAAAGGGGCGGCGAGATTCAACGAATTGCAACGGCATGCAAATTAGCTATCAATATCAAGGCAAGTGGCACATCAAGAAGCTTTCGGCTGATGTGGTGACAGTGGGGCGCCCAAACAACCGCGAGGGCATCCACATCGATCTGAGCCCGGACACCACCGTGAGCCGACTGCACGCGCGGGTGTGGCTGGAAAACGGCGTGTGCTGGCTGGAGGACTTGGGCAGCCGCTACGGCACGAAAGTGAATGGCACGCAAATCACCGGCCGCGTGCAGTTGCAAGCGGGCGATACAGTGGAGATTGGGGAAACGACTTTGAGGGTGGATCCGGCGCCGGAGGGTTGATGTAGCCCGGGCCGGTGGCCCGGGTAGGTAGGGGACAAGCTCCCGTGTGTCCACGGACGCGCACAGCGCGTCCCTACCAAAACCCTTGGCGTCTTCGCGCCTTGGCGGTTCAAACCTGCGATTGAAAGGGGCAAAAGTTGCCGGTTGGTGGTTTTGGGGGGTAATAGTGGTCGGATGTATTTAGCGTGTTTTTCTGTTTTTTCATGAAAACATCATTTTTTACTGCTTCAATTCGGGCATTTTTCTTCTATTTTTCTGAAAACTTGCATTTTTTTGCATTTACCACTTTATCCACAAAGTTGGCACGGGCATTGCTTTGTTACCTCCGAAAACAACTATCGCTATGTTGACGATTGAAAATAAAAGTATAGAGGTCGCGCCCCAGGCGGAAGCCAGCGCCGAGATTAGTGGGCTTGACCTGTACTTCGCCTCTGGACTGCTCGGGTTTGAGCTCAATAAAGATTTTGAGCTGATTACAGACTCCGAGTTAGCGCCGTACCAGTGGCTTAGGGGCAAGGATGCCGACCAGTCATTTCTAGTCATCCCCCCCGGCTACGTGGTTGAACACTACAGCATCGAGTTGGCCGATGAAGATGTGGCCCTGCTTGGGCTGGAAAACTCCGAGGACAGCGTGGTGCTGAATATCGCCACGTATCATCCGGATGAAACTGTAACCGTGAACCTCAAGGGCCCGATTGTGTACAACAAGAGCACACAGAAAGCCCGCCAGGTGGTGCCGCGTAATGCGGCCGAGCTGAGCCTCGCCCACCCGATGGGGAACTGACGAAGCGAACCGTGAAAGGAAAAAATTCCCATGTTAGTGCTATCGAGAAAAACGAACGAAAGCATTATTATCGACGGAAATATAACGGTGAGCGTGCTGCGTGTGGACAATGATAATGTCCGCATCGGAGTGGAAGCCCCGTTGGAAATCCCGGTAATGCGAAAAGAAATCTACGACCAAATTAAATTGAACAACGAACAGGCCGCTGGATCGGCCAAGCAAAGAGTAAAACAATTAGTAAAAAACAATTAGTAAACAATTAAATCCCGGTTAGAACGGAATTTAACCCACAACCAAGAACAACCAAACAGAAGGAACGAACCATGGTTATTAATACTAACGTTGAGGCCCAAAGAACGGCCAACAACTTAAACGTAAGCCAGACCAACCTGGCCAAATCACTGAGCCGACTCAGTTCGGGCTCCAGAATTGTTAACCCGTCTGACGACGCCGCCGGCTTGGCGGTGAGTTCACGGTTGCGAGCGCAGATTAAGCGCCTTGACTCCGCGCTCTCCAACGTCATCAACGCCGTCTCATTCACCCAGACTCAGGACGGTTTTATGAAGACGGTGGATAAGGCCTTTCGTCGTATGGGCGAGCTGGCGATGCTTGCACGGGACGAAACCAAATCCTCCCAGGATCGCGCGCTCTATGATCAGGAGTTTCAGCAGTTGAAGGATTATGTCATCGACTCCACGTCGAAAGAGTTCAACTCCGTGCCCCTCTTCGATGGTAAAGACATTGCGGTGACCATTGACTCGGAGGGTGACACCTTTGATATGACCGGCATTGATATGACCGCCACGAAATATGCGGACGCGTTGTTCGTTGGCGATCCCATTGATAATGCCTCTGGCGCGGTGGGCGGCGTCTTCACGCTTGTTGGCCATGGCTTGTCCGATGGCGACGTTATCAGGCTCAATCCCGGCGACACTGCTGACAATGCTGTTATACCCGCCTTGACCGGGGCCACTGATTATTATGTGAAGGTAGGCTCCGCTGACACATTCACCATTCACCCCACTGCCGCGGACGCTACGGCGGGCACAAACCAGGTAGCCCCGACCGGGGGCGGATTGGTTGATTTCGTCGATCATGCCACCCGCGTAAATATCACAACTGCCGCTGAGTCGGAGCTGGCACTGGACAAGGTGAAGGACGCCATTTCCCGGGTGGCGCAGGACCGCGCGGCGCTGGGTGCGGTTCAATCACGTTTGAACTTCACCAACGAGCAGCTCTCGGTGACGAAGGAGAACTTGAGTTCTGCCATCAGCCGTATTGCCGATGTGGACGTGGCCGAAGAGGCCACTCAATACGCCCGCTACCAGATTCTGGTACAATCGGGTACACAAATGCTTACACAAGCCAACCAACTGCCGAATGCGGCATTGCAACTCCTCCGTGGCTAAACGCCACTGAGGTAACCTTGAAGACATCGCCATGGACGGCACCGTCAACCAAGGAACTTGTTTGAAGTTGTCGGGTTTTACCGCTGGCCGCGGGGTTCGGAAACGAACCCCCGGCCAGTCGGTCTTTCCAAAAACCCTTTTCTCTGATAGCCTCCGTTCAAGGAGACGCGAGCTGAAAACCCCATCCACACTGATCATCGGCGGCGGTATTGTGGGCCTCGCCACCGCGCGGCAATTGCTGCGCCAACACCCCGGCGCAGACGTCACCGTGCTGGAAAAAGAACCCGCACCCGGCCAACACCAAACCGCCCACAACAGCGGCGTCCTCCACTGCGGACTCTATTACACCCCCGGCTCACTCAAAGCACGCCTCGCCGTCGAAGGCATCCGCGAGATGGCCGAGTTTTGCGCGGAACACAAAGTGCCGCACGAGATTTGCGGCAAACTCGTCGTGGCCACCAACGACGCTGAAGTGGCCCGGATGGATAAACTTTTTAAACGCGGCCAAGCCAACGGCCTCGAAGGCATCGAGAAATTGAACCGCGACCAAATGCGCGAAATCGAGCCGCACATCGGCGGCCTCGCCGCGCTCAAAGTGCCGCAGGAAGGCATTGTCGATTACATCGCCGTGACCACCGCATTAGTCAAAAACATCGAAAAAATGGGCGGAAAAGTGGTCACCAACGCCCGCGCCACCGGCTTCCGCGAAGGCAGCGAATGGACGGTCGAAACCCCCGCCGGCGATTTCTCCGCCGACTGGATTATCAACTGCGCCGGCCTCCATTGCGACCGCGTCAGCCAGCTCGCCGGCCAAAAGCGAGACCTCCGCATCGTCCCCTTTCGCGGCGAATATTTCCGCCTCAAACCCGAATCGCAGCACCTCGTCCGCCATCTCATTTACCCCGTGCCCGATTCGCAATTCCCATTTCTCGGCGTCCATTTTACCCGCCTCATCAACGGCGGCATCGAGGCCGGCCCCAACGCCGTGCTCGCCTTCGCCCGCGAAGGCTATCGCAAAACCAATCTGAATTTGCGCGACCTCTTCGACGCCCTCACCTATTCCGGCCTCTGGCGCTTCGCATTCAAATATCCAAAAATGTGCGTGAACGAATTGCGCGGTTCATTCAGCAAAAAATATTTCTGCAAACAATTGCAAAAACTCGTGCCCGAAATTCAACCCTCCGATTTGGAGCCCGGCGGCGCCGGCGTGCGTGCCCAGGCGATGTCGCCCGAAGGCGACCTCGTGCAGGATTTCCATTTCGCCCGCGGCACCCGCGCCCTACACGTCCTCAACGCCCCCAGCCCCGCCGCCACCGCCTCACTCGCCATCGGCACGGAAATCATCAATCAACTTGAATTTAACTAAAAAACAAAAATGAAAATCCTCATCACCGGCGGCGCCGGCTATCTCGGCTCCATTATGACCCCCCACCTCCTCGGCCTCGGCCACGAGGTCACTGTGCTGGACAATTTTTTGTTCCGGCAAAACAGCCTCGGCGATTGTTGCCATCACGACACCTTCAACATCGTACGCGGCGACTGCCGCGATGCCGACGTGGTGAAGCCCTTGCTCAAAGACGCTGACGTCATCATCCCGCTCGCCGCGCTCGTCGGCGCACCGTTGTGCAATGACGACAAAGCCGCCGCCGAAAGCGTCAACCACGGCGCGGTGAAACTCATTTGCGATCTCGCCAGCGCCGATCAACGCATCATTATGCCCATCACCAACAGCGGCTACGGTGTGGGCGAGGAAGGCAAATTTTGCACCGAGGAAACCCCGCTCCGCCCCATCACGCTGTACGGCAAAACCAAAGTCGCCGCCGAAGCCGAAGTGCTCGCGCGCGATAATAGCGTCAGCTTCCGCCTCGCCACCGTCTTCGGAATGGCCCCGCGAATGCGGCTGGATTTGCTCGTGAACGACTTCGTGTACCGCGCCGTGAACGACCGCGCACTGCTGATTTTCGAGGGCCATTTCAAGCGAAACTTCATTCACGTACGCGACATCGCCCGCGTGTTCCAACACGCCATCGATAATTTCGACGCGATGAAGGGCCGCCCTTACAACGCCGGTCTCGAGGAAGCCAATCTCTCCAAACTCGAACTGTGCGCCAAGATCTGGAAGCCGAGGTCGGCGAAGACCCCGACAAGCGCGATTACATTGTCTCCAACAAACGCCTGCTCGACACCGGTTTTGAAACCGAATGGGATCTCGACCGCGGCATCACAGAATTGATCAAAGGCTACACCATCATCCGCAACTCAATTTATTCCAACGTGTAATGCCCGCGCCGAGTGACATCACCGCCCTCATTCTCGCGGGCGGCTTCGGCACGCGCGTGAAGGATTTGCTGGGCGACCTCCCCAAACCGATGGCGCCCGTCAACGGCAAACCCTTCGTCGAATGGATCGTCCGCTGGCTAAAAGCCCAAGGCGTGCGCGAGGTGGTCATCTCCACCGGTTACGGTTCCGAATATGTGGTGAATCACTTTTCCGCACAACCCGTTCCGGAAATGAACGTGCAATGCGTGGCCGAACTCCAGCCGATGGGAACCGGCGGCGGCCTCGCTTATGCGGCCGCCCAATGCGGCGCATCACCGGAAGCGTGGTTGGTGCTCAATGGCGACTCATTAATTTTTGCAGACGTCGCCGCGTTGTGCAGTGACCTCGGCGAAGCCGATGGCGTGATGGTCACCCGCGCCGTGCCGGACACCGCCCGCTACGGCAGCGTGCGAGCCGACGCGACAGGTTGCATCACTGCCTTCGAGGAAAAACAACCCGGCGCGGGCCACATCAACGGCGGCATTTATTTGCTGCGCCATTCGGTGCTGGAAAGTTTTCCGGAAACACGCCCGTTGAGTTTGGAGCGCGAAGTATTTCCAAATCTTTTAAGCGAAAAAAACGGCCTCCGGGCCCATCCCGTGGAAGCGGCTTTCCTCGACATCGGCACCCCGGAAACATTGCCCCAAGCAGAGGCGTTTGTGACCGAAAATCAGGCCCAATTCGCCTGAAACCGCCCAAAAACGGCCTCCAAAACTGAGCCGTTTTTCGCAATAAAGTAGCCTTTTGGGCCGCTTTTACTTCAAATAAAGCCTCAACCCAAAGAGTGGCACGGCATTTGCTGCTCACACGTGGGCAGGTTCATTTTTTCCTGCCAGAAAAAGGTCTAATTATGACAACGAAGGGCAGGAAATGATAATTACTCGCACCCCCTATCGCATCTCTATGTTTGGCGGCGGCACGGACTATCCGGGCTGGTACCGCGAGCACGGCGGCGCGGTGCTTTCCACCACCATCGACAAGTATTGCTATATTAGCGCACGCCATTTGCCGCCGTTTTTCGACCATCAATTTCGCGTGGTGTATTCGCAAATCGAGAGCACTAATACTATTGAAGAAATACAGCATCCCTCGGTGCGCGCCACGCTGAAATTTATGAATCTCAATCGCGGGATTGAGATTCACCACGACGGCGACCTCCCCGCCCGCAGTGGAATGGGCAGCAGCTCCGCCTTCACGGTCGGTCTGCTCAATGCCCTCTACGCCCTCAAAGGCCACATGGCCACCAAGGAACAACTGGCCAATGAGAGCATTCATTTGGAACAGGATTTGTTGAAGGAAACCGTCGGCTCGCAGGATCAAGTGAACGCGGCGTACGGCGGGTTCAACCACATTACTTTTCATCAGTCCGGAGAAATTTCGGTGCGACCGGTCATCATTCCGCCTGATCGGCTGAATGAACTCACCTCACACCTCATGCTTTTTTACACGGGCATCAAGCGCACCGCCGACAAGGTGGCCGGCAGCTATGTGCCCTCACTTGAAAAGAAACGCCGCCAGCTTCGCATCCTGCGCGATATGGTGGAGGAAGCCCTCTCCCTCCTCTGCGGTCACGGGCCGATCAAGGAATACGGCGAGCTGCTGCACGAAAGTTGGCTGACCAAACAGGCGATCAGTGAAAAGATTTCCAACGACGCCGTCAGCGAACTGTACAATGCCGCGCGCGATGCCGGCGCCATCGGCGGCAAGATCACCGGCGCGGGCGGGGGCGGATTTATGCTGCTCTTCGTGCCGCCGCAGTTTCAACCCGCCGTTCGCGAGAAACTCAATCGCCTCATTCACGTGCCGTTCAACTTCGAGACAGCCGGCAGTCAGGTGATTTTTTACGACCGCGACCAGGACTACTCAGCCGCCGAGGCCGACAACCGATCCCGTCAATTGGCCGAATTCCGTGAACTCGATGACGTAGAGGCCACCGCCGAAGCGCTCGCTAATTTCGCCTAAATCATGAGACCCCCATTCATTTGCGAACCCGAAACCGCCGCCGCCGAATTGACCGCGGGCGGTTTGCCGCGTTGGACGCCCGAGGAGTTGATCGCTTTCGAGGACGACATCGCCGACGAATTTAACGCCTCCAAAATTAAAGCGCCGGTGCATCTGTATTCCGGCAACGAACGCGAGATGATCGATGTGTTTGACCGCGTGCGGGCGGATGATTGGGTGCTGTGCTCGTGGCGCAGTCATTACCAATGCCTGCTCAAAGGCGTGCCGCCGGAGGAAGTGAAGGCCGAAATTATGGCCGGCCATTCCATTACTTTGAATTTCCCCGAGCACCGCGTGTTGAGTTCCGCCATCGTCACCGGCGTGCTCCCCATCGCCGTCGGGCTCGGCCTCGGCATCCAGCGCGAGGGCGGCAAGGAACGCGTGTGGTGTTTCCTTGGCGAAATGACTTCCGAAACCGGTTCAGCTCATGAGTGCATCAAGTATGTACAAAACCATGAGCTGCCGGTGCATTTTGTGATTGAGGACAACGGCAAAAGTGTTTGCACCGACACGCGCGAAACGTGGGGCGTGGACACGCTCACTTACGAGAACACCGACAATCCGTACATCACCTATTACCAATACGAAACCAAATACCCGCACGCCGGCGCGGGCCAGCGCGTACAATTTTAAGCACGGACGCTATGAAACTTTTGAAATATTTTGATGAACTCAAACGCTCGATGGAATACCTCGCCGAAGATCCGGCCACGGTGTTCATCGGCCAAGCCGTGGCTTGTCCCGGCACGGCGATGAGCAACACGCTCAAGGAAATTTCCGCCGATCGCAAAGTGGAACTGCCCGTGGATGAGGACATGCAAATGGGCATGACCAACGGCCTCGCGTTGCAAGGCAAACTGCCGGTTAGCATTTTCCCGCGTTGGAATTTTCTGCTGCTCGCCACCAATCAACTGGTCAATCACCTCGATAAATTCAGCGAGATGTCCGGCGGCGGCTACCAACCCAAAGCTATCATCCGCACCAGCATCGGCTCCCAACGCCCGCTGCATCCGGGCCATCAGCACATCGGCGATTACACCGATGCGTACCGCTCGATGCTGAAAAATGTGGAGGTAATTCGACTGGAAGAAGCGGACGAAATTTTTCCCGCCTACGAAAAAGCCCGCACGCGGGAAGACGGCAAGAGCACGATACTCGTGGAATACGGAGACTTTTATAATGAAAAATAGCGCCGCCATCGCTGAACCGCAGACTGCCCTCGGCCCGTGGCCGTTGATGCGCAATAACATCACGCGGGCGGATTTGGATTGTCTCATTGAGTTTTTACAGCAGGACGATCCCATTCTCACGCAGTCGACGAATGTGCGCGAGTTCGAACGCGAATGGAGCGAGTGGCTCGGCGTGAAGCACAGTGTGTTTGTGCATTCCGGCTCGGCGGCGAACCTCGTGACGATGGCCGCGCTGCGCCAGCTCAAGGGCGAAGGCGAAGTGATTGTGCCCACGCTGACGTGGGTGAGCGACATCGCCTCGGTGCTGCACGCGGGCTTGACGCCGGTGTTTGTGGACATCGATCCGCGCACGCTCGGCATGGATATTTCGCAAGTGCTCGACAAAGTGAACGACCAAACGCAGGCCGTTTTTCTGACGCACGTGTTGGGTTACAACGGATTGGACCAGCGTCTGCTCGATGAACTTGAACAACGCAACATTCCGTTGATCGAAGATTGCTGCGAAGCACACGGCGCGACCTTCAATGGCCAACGCGTGGGCAGTATGGGTTGGGCTTCCAACTTTTCTTTTTATTACGCGCACCATCTCAGCACGGTGGAGGGCGGAATGGTTTGCACGAATGACGATGCGCTTTACGAAGCCATCCGCATCTATCGCTCGCACGGAATGGTGCGCGAAGCTTCGGAGGAATCGACCAAAGAGCGTTACCAATCCGAGCATCCGGATTTGAATCCGGAATTTATTTTCGCCTATCCCGCTTACAACGTGCGCGGCACAGAACTCAACGCGGTGATCGGCCGCCATCAACTGAAACGCTTGGACGACAACAACGCGATTCGCACGCGTAACTTGAAGTTGTTTTTGAATGGCTTGGACTCGGCGAAATACCAAACGGATTTTGCAGTCGAAGGCAGCAGCAATTACGCGTTCACGTTGATTTTACGTAGTCCGGACGACGCGCTGCGCGATCGCGTGGAAAGCACCTTGCGCGAATGGAAAGTGGAATTTCGCCGTGGCACCGCCGGCGGCGGCAATCAACTGCGCCAGCCCTATGCCCGCGAGCGGTTTGGCGATGAGTACAAAAATTATCCTTTTACGAATCACGTGCACTTTTACGGCTGGTACATCGGGAATTACCCCGACCTCGAGCCCGAGCGCATTACGCTGCTGACTGAATTGTTGAACACCCTCTAACGACAATAAAACGATGATAAAATCTTTGAACAAACAACTCGACGTGCTGTTCGTCTCGCCCGATTCCTCGGCGAAGGCGTATCAGGAATTGGCCAAAAAATATTCGGCCATCGAGACGCCCACGTGGTCTTTGCTGCTCGCGCAAGCCTGCCGGAGCAATGGGTTTGAGGCAGCGATTTTGGATACCGGCGCGGAGCGACTCACGCTGGAGCAATCGATCCGACGCATCGACGAGGCCAACCCGCGCCTCGTTTGCCTGACAGTTTATGGACAGAACCCGAACTCCGGCACGACCAATATGATCGGTGCCATCGCGTTGGCGCGCGGGTTGAAGGCGGCTTATCCGGAATATAAAATCGCGATCGTCGGCTCGCACACGAGCGCGCTGCCGTTGGAAGTGTTGGCTGAGGATAGCATTGATTATGTGCTGTTGAATGAAGGCGTTTATGCGGTGCAAAATTTACTGCGCTCCAATCTCGGTGACGGGGTGGAGAAGGTGAAGGGCATCGGCCACAAGCTGCACGGGCGGCCGTGGCTGAATGCGCCGGAGCACGTGGTGCCGCAGGAACGGATGGACATCGATCTGCCGGGGTACGCGTGGGATTTGCTGCCGTACGACAAGCGGCCTTTGGATTTGTATCGCGCGCATTTTTGGCACGCGGAATTTGATCACGCCAAGCGCACGCCGTTTGCTGCGATTTACACTTCGCTCGGCTGCCGGTTTGCCTGCAATTTTTGCATGATCAACATCGTGAATCGCGAGGACAACAGCGATGGCATTAACTCATCGGACTCGCGCAAGATGCGATATTGGTCACCGGACTTTATCACCAAAGAATTCGAGACACTCGCCAATCTCGGCGTGGAGACGTTGCGGATTTCGGATGAAATGTTTTTTCTGGATAAACGCTACTTCGAGCCGTTGCTGAACAACATCATCGACCGCGAGCTGAAACTGCGGATGTGGGCGTATTCGCGCATCGACACGGTGCGGCCGAAGTATCTCGATCTGTTCAAGCGCGCGGGGATCGGCTGGCTGGCGCTCGGCGTGGAGGCCGGCAACCAAGCGGTGCGGCGCGAGGTTTCGAAGGGATCCTTTAAGGACATCAACATCCGCGAAGTAGCGCGCGAAATTCGCGAGGCGGACGTGAACATTATTTCCAATTACATTTACGGTTTCCCGGATGACACCCACGAGACGATGCAACAAACGCTCGACCTCGCGCTGGAGCTGAACACCGAGATGGCCAATATGTATCCGTGCCAAGCGCTGCCCGGCAGTCCGTTGTATTACGAGGCCAAGCAAAACGGCTGGCCGCTGCCAACCAACTATGAGGGCTACGCATTCTTGTCATACGAAAGCCAGCCGCTGCCCACCAAGCATTTGAGCGCCGCCGAAGTGGTGCGCTTCCGCGATGACGCTTGGCAGACTTATTTTACCAACCCCGATTATCTCAATTTAGTTGAGAAAAAATTCGGCCGCGCCCAGCGCCTGAACGTGGAGGACATGGCCAAAGTTCCCCTGCCCCGTCAGTTACTGGAAACTGAAGCCCCAGAAACCTGCCTCGCATGATTCTCCTATGACGATCGCCTGCCAAGACCTCCACACGGAGACCGAATCCTCAAGCGCAGATTTGCTTGAGGATTTCGCGGTGTCCGCGCCCTTCGCATCGCCGGCGTCTGTGCCCTCGTTGACTCCAACGATGTTGGGAAGTTTTGGCA
>LWDU01044252.1_pt1 | contig 12246 bp, 8 predicted proteins | sample 727161 | NCBI WGS metagenome assembly LWDU01 (sample SAMN04566230, study PRJNA314399) | hydrothermal vent metagenome | isolation source: deep sea hydrothermal plume seawater | place: Mexico: Gulf of California, Guaymas Basin | collected 2004-07-11 | reverse complement strand
TTTGACGAATCGAAACAGTCAGCCTCTTCTGCAAAAACATTCCCTATTGACGCTGACAAGAAATAAAGTACACATACAACAATAAACCGAGAAACTATCATATAAAAAAAAAAGTCTAATAATCTCTTTTCAAGCACACACTTTAAATGTGTCTTTATTTATTATAATACATATTTAAGTTAAATTGATAAAAATCAAAGGATTGCACTATTAATATAGTAGCCCTTAGTATGAATGATTAAGCAAACTTAATAAATAGTGACTTACTGAATTGTGCATTTATAGCCTTAAATCCATCAAACAGAGGCAGTGTTTTGTTACTTATTAATTTGGTTTCGCACTATAGAGCAATGCATTTTGTATCGAGGCAGAACTATATCAACAAAGTTTTTAGTGTTTGTTATTCTGGTTTTTAAAAAATCCTTAGAGTATTTTTCTTCAAGTCCACCTTTCTGGGAACACAAAGCACCAGCAATCAACCTCCATGCTGCAGTGGTTATGCTAGACATCATTAAAAAGTCAAAAGCAATACTGGCTATAACTTGTTTGTCGTTACTTTTACCAATTATCGTCTTTGTAGTTATCGTTAAGTCTTCAATTGAGTCTTGAAAGTCCTTGATTTGTCTATCACTAAGAATAGAGGCCAGTTCAACTTTGTCAATAGACCTCATCTCCTGGACGAGACCCATTAAAGCTAACCCATCATCTCTCAATACTTTTCTAAAGGCAAGGTCCATAGACTGGATACCGTTAGTGCCCTCATATATGGGCAATATTCTGGCGTCACGGAATAACTGTCCGATACCTGTTTCTTCAATAAATCCAGCTCCTCCGTGGCACTGTACACCTAGACTAACAACCTCTTGTGCCACCTCTGTACACCAACCCTTTACAAGTGGAGTCAACAAGCCAACCCTGCGCTCATGGTCCTCTCTATCTTTACTATTATCTGCATTTTTTGCCTGGTCCAACTCTGCACATGCGTAATAGCAAAGAGACCTAGATGCGTCCGTAAGGGTGCTCATCAGGGTGACCATTCTCTCTACATCTGGGTGCCTGATGATTGGTCCAGGTTCACTGTAACCAGGGGCTACCCCCTGCACTCTAGAGTCGCAATAAGTTCGTGCCTGTTGGTATGCCATTTCTGACAATGAAACCCCCTGTAATCCGACTGTTAGGCGTGCATTATTCATCATCGCAAACATGCACTCGAGTCCCTTGTTTTCTTCTCCAACAAGGTAACCTATGGCTCCTGAATCGTCACCGTAACTCATAACGCATGTCGGACAGGCATGTATACCTATCTTCCTTTCAATTGATACAGCTTTGCAGTCGTTTCTTTGTTCTAACTTCCCACTATCGTTAGGTATTATTTTTGGAACCAAAAACAAAGATATACCTTTAACTCCTGCAGGAGCATCATCCAGCCTAGCCAGAACCAGGTGGACTATGTTTTCAGTCATGTCATGTTCACCCCAGGTAATGAAGACCTTTTGCCCCTTTATTAGATAGTGCTTGCCATCTCTACGCGCCCTAGTTTTAAGTGCACCCAAGTCAGAACCAGCATCTGACTCTGTCAGATTCATTGTTGCGGTCCACTCTCCACTAACAAGTTTTGGTAAGTATTGCCTCTTTAAGTCTTTGGTAGCACCAAAACTGATTGCCTCAATGGCTCCCTGTGTCAGTAGTGGGCATAGGCCCCAAGATATGTTTGCAGAGTTCCACATCTCTTGAGTACTGATAGCATAAATGAATGGCAATCCTTGTCCACCATAATCTGAGCTAAACTGTAAAGAGCCCCACAAACCACTTATATATTTTTCATAAGCATCTTTAAAGCCTGTAGCAGTGTTAACTACACCGTCCCTGGTAATTGATAAGCCTTGCTCATCTCCACTCTGATTTATAGGTTCAAGGTCGTCTCTTGCTAGTTTGTTTGCAGACTCTAATAGGGTAGGTAAAATTTCAGCATAAACGTTGTCCTTCAATAGCACATCATTGATAAGGAACTGCATCTCTAGTAATGGGGCTGTATACATAATTTTATTTCCTCGCTATGAAAACATTTTTCGTAGTTCGTGCTTTTGAATCTTCCCTGTAGCCGTTTTTGGTAATGGCCCAAATACTACCCTCTTGGGTCTCTTAAATTTGGCCATGTTCTCTTTACAAAATTGAATCAACTGACCTTCAGTAGTGTCAGAATCAGGCATAAGTTCAACAAACGCGCACGGCACCTCTCCCCATAGATCGTCTGGCATAGCTACAACAGCTGCCTCTCCTACGTCTGGGTGCTTGTAAAGAACGTTTTCTATCTCTACCGAAGAGATGTTCTCTCCACCAGAGATAATTATATCCTTTAAGCGGTCTTTGATCTGAATATAGCCGTCCCCATGAACTACCGCTAAGTCGCCACTATGGAACCAGCCACCAGAGAATGCCTCCTCTGTGGCAGTTGGATTGTTTAGGTAACCCATCATGCAGGTGTTTCCCCTGATTACTATCTCTCCAATTGTTTCTCCGTCCATAGGGACTAGCTCCCCTGTGTCCTGGTCTATTACACTTACATCCTCGGTAATTGGAAACCTTACACCCTGCCTTGCCCTAAGCTGTGCCTGTTCATCACTTGTCATCGTCTGCCACCCTGACTGAGGTGCTGCATGCAGTATGTGACCGTAAGTCTCAGTTAGCCCATAAACGTGCATAATTTCGAAACCCATAGACATCATTTTCTCTAACACTTTGGCTGGAGGAGGTGCCCCAGCAGTCATTACGTTTACAGTTCTAGTGAAGGTTTTTTTTATCTCATCGGGCGCATTTGACAACATATTGAGCATAATCGGTGCCCCTCCGAAGTGTGTCACACCGTACTCCTCAATAATGTTGAAAACTTTTTCAGGTACAAAAGCTCGCAAACACACAACGGTTCCTGTGACTGCGGCCATTGTCCATGCATGGCCCCAACCATTGCAATGGAACATCGGCACTGTATACAGATAGGTTGGATGGTTCGGTAGTTGCCAACCTATGACGGTACCCATGCTCATTAAATAAGAACCACGGTGGTGGTAGACCACGCCCTTAGGTTTGCCGGTAGTTCCGGATGTATAGTTAAGTGAAAGGGGGCTCCATTCATCTTTAGGCCTTACCCATTCAAAGTCTGTACTCGCATCTGCAATGACTCTCTCATAATCCACGTGCTCTAGTTTTGTAGACTTTTTGGTTTCCACATTAGGGTCATTTATTATGACAATTTGTGGCTGGTTCTTGGACTCTTTTAGTGCATCCTCGGCAACACCGGAGAGCTCAGAGTCGACAATAAAAACCTTGGCGTTACCGTCATCCAGTATGTATGCAACGGTACTGGCATCGAGCCTTGTGTTGATGGTGTTGAGTATTGCTCCTGCCATAGGGATAGAGAAATGTGACTCGTACATCTCTGGCGTATTAAATGCTAAAACGGCTACAGTGTCACCACTCTCGACACCCATCTCGGCAAGCCCTGAAGCCATACTAACGCAGCGATCTCTGAGTTCTGACCATGTTACAACCATGCCCTCATATATTAGTGCCTCTCTTTGAGGGAAAATGTCTGCAGACCTGTGCAAAAAAGATATAGGCGTCAAGGCTACAAAGTTTGCTGCATTCTTTTTCATAAAGCTAGTTCCTTATAGTTTTACCTTCGTCCAGCATACCGACAATTCTTGCCTGAGTTTGTGGTGACTTCGCTAAGCGCAAGAATGATTTCCTTTCGGCATCGAATAGGTCCTGTTCGGTCGCCAATGTTCCCTCTAAACAATCTCCACCAGTGACTATTCTAGCAATTTCTATGCCCACCGTTTGGTTATGTGGAGTTAAAAAACCTTTATCAAGGTTCTTAGATAGCCACAACTTCATCTCCTCATAGTGGGACTTACCTGTCAATTTAAGTGTCCCCCTTTGTGGTGTCTTTTTGACATCGCCAAGAGCGGATAGTGCCGAACCTAACAAATGGTCGCGGTTGATATGGAAGCTATCAGATGGAGTTACGAATGCCATCTTTTCGGCCTCATAAGGTGACCTAGCGAGTCTACCGAGACCTATATTCATAAAGGCATTCCAGGCAGCAACTCTAGGGTCCTCAAGTAGATTGTTCCATCTATAAAGAACCTCCTTGCATCCTCCTCCACCTGGCACTAATCCTACGCCCGACTCTACAAGGCCCATGACAGAGTTTGTGTTGGCAATCACTCTATCGGTATGAAGCACCACTTCAAATCCTCCACCTATAGACATACCTACAGGGGCCGATAATACTGGCAGAGCAGAGTTACGCATCATAGACATGGTGTCTTGGAAGTGCTTCAAAAAACAGTCAAGTTTATGGTAATCTTCCGACTCAAAGCACTCTCTGACCGACCAAAGGCTGACCCCGCATGAGAAGTGTTGTGAGTCGTTATGCACAATAACGCCCCTAAGCCCTACACTTTCGGCCTGTTCTAGAGCGTCAGACAGTATATCTAACGAACCACCATCAAGGGTGTTCGCCTTTGAATGAAACTCTACCAATGCTGCGCCATCATACTGGTACCAGCTTGCCACTTCGTTCGTGTTTTGTGGCTTCAAAGTTTTCCTAATCTCTGAAAAACGTAGGACCCCAGCGGAGTGCATAATTTTTTCATAAGATCCTCCATACTGAAGAACCTTTAGTTCCCTTTTTGATGCGACATAGAATCTGTCCCCCTTATTATTAACTAAGAACTCGGGCACACCTCTGCCCTCACCTTTTAGCCTATCCACAAAGTACTGATGCCCTATATCGTCAAGCATCTCGAATGGCCCCTTAGTCCAATTATATCCAAGCTTCATTGCGTCATCTATGTCTGCAGGGTTGCTGGTCACATCTGGAATTATTGAAGCAGCATAGCAAAGAACCTCTGACAGAACTCTCCAAGCAAATTGTCCATATTCGCCACCATCTTCAAGCAGTTTTCTGGGTCCGTAACTTTCACTACTTTCTAACAAGTCAGACTTAATCCTAGAGTAAGAAACGTATTCACCGGTGTCAAAGTTAAGTGCCTCTGTTATGTTGCCTTGGTCTCGATAAAAACCCTTACTGTTTTTGTTTCCGGTTTGCCCATTTGTAATCATGTTGGCAACAAAATCGTTAGTTCTTGAGTATTGATGGAATGGGTCACTGGGTGGTAGAATGTTGACCAGACTTTGGGCAACATCAACCATCAAATCAATCCCTATCAGGTCATAAAGCCCAAACACGCCGGTCTTCGGAAACCCGAGTGGCCTACCAAACACAGCGTCAGCCTCCCACGGCGACAGGCCCATCTCGAATGCGATATTTAAGGCACACTGGATAGCAAACACGCCAACCCTGTTAGCCAAGAATCCTGGCCTATCTTTGCACAGAATTACCCCCTTACCTAGCTTCATCTCGCTGAAATTATGGAGCCTATCTATCACCTCTTTTGAAGTTTTTTCGCCACTCACAAGCTCAAGTAGGCGCATATATCTGACCGGATTAAAGAAATGGGTTATAGCGAACCTTTGACAAAACGATTCGGGCATACCTTCAGTCAACAAAGCTATAGGTATTGTTGAGGTGTTTGAGGTTATTATTGTTTCAGGGTCACAACAATCAATCAGGTCTCTATATAGTTGATGTTTTAGATTTAACCTCTCGACAATGGCCTCTGCTACCCAGTCACAGTCAGCTAACTTGTCAAGGTCGTCTCTAATGTTTCCTATAGAAATTAATGACTCAGCGTGTTCACTTACAAGTCCAGGCATATCGTCATTCTTGATCCTATCTAAACCTTTTCTAGATAAAGAGTTTACGTCACCATTCTCGCTAGGAAGGTCTAGTAATATTACTTCAATTCCTGCATTGGCAACCTGTCCTGCTATTCCTGCACCCATAGTACCTGCACCAATAACGCCGACCTTTTTAATGATATTTTTCATCTGTCTTGGTTTATCTAATTGGAGTTCTTGATTACAAAAGATTTAATCGCGTCTAGTGTCCTTTTTGGTGACTCCATGGGCAACATGTGGCCACTGTTTTTTATTGTAGATACATTGGCATTAAGGCTAGAGGCTAACTCTAACCCAAACTTGCACGGTGTCATTTTGTCTTCATCTGCTAGGATAACGTTGGCTGGATAGCTCAGACTCTCAGCCCTAGACTTTCCTGCGCTATAGTCACGACAAGCCTTAAGGTCAATTGCTAGCGGATTGTCAGACATTATCTGTCTTCCTATGGCTATAGGCTGCATACCTGGTACAGCGCTAGAACCTAACTGTGTGTGTGAACCGAAGCCCCACCGCAACATCATGTCTGCAGCATCGGACGCTGAAGTTTCTGCTGTTAAAATTAACTCCTCGTTCACAGGTATTGCTGCCGCACTAGCGACAGCGGTAATAGTTTTAAGCCTATCACCAAGCAGGCTTGCTGACTCAAGTACTATTAAAAAGCCCATAGAGTGTCCAACCAGGTGTATTGATTCAACTCCAGCAACAACTAAAGCCTCCACAAGCCATTCACCCATCTCCTCTATCGACAATAGTGGTTCTCCTTTTGACAGACTGTGGCCAGGAAAGTCTGGAGCAAATACCGAGTATCCGTGGAACGCAAACCACCTAGACTGTAAAGCCCAACATCGATGATCAAGCCCACTACCGTGCACAAAAACAACCGTAGGTTTTTTCGGATCAAAGTTCTGCCCACCTGTAGCAACGAAGGTTTCGTTTCCTCCAACATTTATAATCATTTGGTTAATCTTCCGGCCGCTCTCAGACCTACCTTAAAGTCCTGAATGATGTCCTCTATTGACTCAATTCCGACAGATACCCGGATAAGGTCTGGACTGATACCGGCAGCTATCATTGCATCATTATCTAACCTGGAGTGGGTAGTACTGGCTGGGTGCAATACGAGCGTTCTCGAGTCACCTACATTTGCTAGGTTAGAGCAGAGCTCTAGAGCATCAAGAAAAGCGCTACCTCCATCTCTGTCACCGACAACCCCAAAACAGAGCATAGACCCTGCCCCATACGGGAACAACCTCTCGGCAACACTGTGTGTTGGATTGTCTGGTAAGTCTGGGTGGTTGACCCATGTGACCAGTTCCTGTTTAAGTAGCCACTGGGTTAATTTTTTGGCATTCTCAACGTGCTTTCGCATTCTCAATTCAAGTGTCTCTATGCCCTGCAACAACAAGAAGGCGGTATGGGGGCTCATTGAAGGACCTAGATCACGCATCGATTCAGCTCTAATCCTCATGACGAATGCGGATGGCCCGTACTCTTCCCAAAAACTGATACCATGGAACGGGTCGTAAGGCTCGGTGATTGTTGGGTGCTTGCCGTGCTTACCCCAATCAAATGAGCCGCCATCAACTATAGCGCCTCCGATAGCCACCCCGTGGCCTCCCATCCATTTGGTTACCGAATGCACAACTATGTCCACACCATGCTCAAATGACTTGCACAGTGACGGAGTAGCAAAGGTAGCATCAACAACTACAGGTATACCGTTCTCATGAGCTATATCTGCAATAGCTGGCAGGTCAGAGACCTCGAGACCAGGGTTTCCTATGGATTCACAAAAAACGAGCTTGGTGTTTTTCTGTATGGCCCCCTTTAGGGCAACCTCATCATTTATAGGAACGAAGGTGCAATCTATACCTAAACGTTTAAGTGTGTGCCTTAGCAGGGTTGCGGTTGAGCCGTAAATCTGAGTAGCGCTAACTATATGGTCTCCGGCAGAGCACAGGGTAATGAATGTAACGAAAAGTGCGCTCATCCCTGATGCAGTACAAACTGTACCAGAGCCTCCCTCAAGTGCTGCAATCCTTTGCTCTAGTATTGCAACCGTTGGGTTGGTGATGCGACTATATATGTGCCCACCCTTCTCGATATTAAATAAAGAGGCACCCTCATCTACTGTTTCAAACGCATATGAGGTTGTCTGATATATTGGTGTGGCCCGAGACCCGTATAATGGGTCTGGCTGATAGCCACTGTATAGTGCTATTGTTTCTGGACCAAGAAAGGATGATTTGCCCATTTATATACCCCCGTAAATTCTATAAACATATCTTAATATGAGAACCATATTATAAATTTATTTTCAAACATTTACTTATTTTTTGGAAAATCATTTGTAACTATATTAAGTGCTATAATTCGCGCTTTATTGAATAAAAAATAACTACAAAAAATGAGCCAAAATATAGAGCTTACTGTGTCCGGTCGAATACGCAAATCACCCTACTATAATGCAACTATTAGGTATGGGGCCAAAACATTTACGGTATACAACCATATGCTCATGCCAACATCCTACGAGGACCCAGAAAAGGACTACTGGAACCTAGTCAACAATGTAACTGTTTGGGATGTTGCTGGTGAAAGGCAGGTCGAAATAAGTGGCCCTGAATCGTACCGATTCGTTGAATACATAACACCCAGAGATCTAAGTAAGTTACAGATTGGGCAAGGCAAATATGCCCTAATAACTGATGAGAATGGTGGCATCATTAATGACCCTATAATACTAAGAATCTCTAAGGATAAGTTTTGGCTATCGATTGCCGATAGTGATGTTTTGTTATGGACAAAGGGCCTAGCTGAAGGTTTAGGTTGGAACGTTAAAATTCGTGAACCCGATGTATCACCATTGGCGATACAAGGGCCCAATAATTTGCCATTGATGATTGATCTTCTTGGAGAATGGGTTAGTGAACTGAAGTACTTCTTTTTTAAAGAATTTGAGCTAGACGGGATACCCCTTATAGTGCAACGCTCTGGATGGAGTAAGCAGGGAGGTTTTGAGTTGTACTTGATGGATGGAACTAGGGGTGAGGAGCTATGGGAAAGGGTCATGGAGGTAGGTATGAAGTATGACATTAAGCCTGCCACACCGAACAATATTGAACGTATCGAGTCTGGGCTGTTTTCTTGGGGCAACGACATGAACATTGAAAACAACCCACTAGAGCTGCCTCTGAATAACTTTATTCAGATTGATAAGGGCGCCGATTACATTTGTAGAGAGGCACTCCAAAGGATCAGTTCACAAGGAGTCAAAAACAAAATAGTAGGGCTGGTGATTGATGGTGAACAATTGCCCGGCGCCTGTGAAAATAACTGGAATATTTTCAGTAGCGACAAGTTGTCTGGCAAAGTGACCAGTACTGCCTACTCACCAAGGCTTAAACAGAACATAGCTTTCGCAACGGTGGATTCTCATTTGGGTGGCTTAGGAACTAAACTGGATGTGGAAACACCTTGGGGACGCAGATCTGCCAAGGTATCCAAGATTCCGTTCAATTAAATAGCTATAGGTTCCTTATTCTGACTCTAGGCGTGACTGTAGTTGGGACAGCTCTTCAATCTTACTGATCGGCTTTTGAAGTGCCCTGGTACGTGTCGATGTTAACTCTTCATAGTTACTCTTGGTGGCATCAATGCTTCGACCTAGCTTGTCCATTTGGTTTACGTACTTGTCCCACTGAACGCTAAAACCTTGCAACAACTTGAGTATCTCAGTTGCCTTCTCCTCCATAGCAAAGTTTTTTGTAGCCTGATGTATTAAAGATAGCACTGCATACAGTGTCAATGGTGAACAAAGTAGAACCCTCTCTTGCAGAGCAAAATTAATGAGATCAGGGTCCTCCTCGTTAATGAAGGCGTATATAGATTCATTAGGAATAAACATCATTACATAGTCAAGAGTACCGGAAGCGGTATCGATGTATTCCCTAGAGGCGATCTCCTTGACGTGACTCTTAACATCGCTCAGGAAGGCCTTTTTTTCTACTTCAATTTCATTCTTATTTTCAGAAACCACAAACTTTTCGTAGTGATCTAGTGGAAACTTAACGTCCATATTGAGTACCTTGTCTTTGGGTAGTAGGAACGTATAGTCTGGCCTCTGTCCAGATTCTACAACTGACTGCTTCTTATAATTGATACGTTCCTGTAGCCCTATAAATCTCAAAATGTCCTCAACCATCCTCTCGCCCCACTGCCCACGCTTCTGCGATGAGGACAATATTTCACGTAACTTGCCAGTAGTGCTCCTTAACTTTTCGGTCTCTGACTTGCTTTCTTCTAGGGAGGTTTTTATTTCGGTAGACTGCTTGGTGATTGCTTCAAGCTTACTGCTCATGCCTTCAAGGTTTTGGTCTATCAACTTCTTTTTCTCATCCAGCGTCTTTTCAGATGTCTTGGCTAAGGAGTCAAACTTTTCTCCCGCCATCTTTAGAAACTCTTCAGAGTTACCCTTGGCAATGTCACCAGCAAGAGCCTTGAAACTGTTCTGCATCTCGAGCTTTAATTCTTCCAGCCTAGACTTCTCCTCGTTATATTTTTCCGACAAATTATCGAGCTTCGTGTTGGCAACACTTTCGCGCTTCTCTGACTCAATAAGGCGATCTCTGAGTGAGCCCATCTCTGCTGTATTGTTTTCTTGTTTGGGGGTAGACTTTGACCTAAGGAACCAGCCAAGCGCGATTCCACATACTAATGTAGCGACAGTTATAATCAGTTCAGACATACATATTTAATATACAAAAAAATTATTAGATTATTGCTCATATAATACAGAATATTAGTCCCTTCTTTAGGTTCAGTTCTGTTTCAACTAGATAAATTATTGGCATACTACGGTTCTGACAAGTAACTAGTTCTTGAGACATACAATCAATAATAAAGATTAATAATAGTGCTTTAATAGCACTCAAGATCTTAAATTAAAAGGCACATATAGCAATATTTTTTCTAGCTAGCAAATATTTTAAATATACAGAGTTCCGGTTTGAGTGTATTATTCAAAAAAAATATTGAGGTTTGCTTATGGATAATGACATCTACCTTGGTCGCGATTATATAAATTATTCTTTGAGCGATAATCTCAATGAACCATTGTCTCTTTATCAAGCCGAAGTGCATTCTGACTGGATTGACTACAATGGCCATATGAGTGAGTCTTTCTATCTTTACGCATTTGGTGATGCTTCTGATGCCTTATTTAGATATATTGGAATTAACGAGGATTACCGTTTAGCAGGTAAATCTTTTTATACCGTTGAAACTCATATTAATTTTTATCTAGAGGCATCAAATGGTGATCCATTAAAATTTACTACTCAAATAATTGGCCTTGACAACAAGAGGTTGCATTTTTTTCATAAAATGTTTAACTCTAAGAGCGGAGAGTTACTAGCAACAACTGAGCAAATGTTGTTGCATGTTGACACCAAAAAATCAAAGGCATGCGATATAGATAAACCTGTCTTAGAAATACTCAAAAAGATATGGCATCAACATCAAAACCTTCCAGCTCCAAAAGAGCAAGGCAGAGTTATGCGCGTACCAACAAAAAAATAGGAAATAGTATGGACTTTGAAATTTCAAACGAACAACAATTGATCATCGATACGGTGAAGAAGTTTGTTGAACAGGAGCTTTACCCGTACGAAGATGAGGTTGAAAAAAGTAACCACATCAGTGCCAGTGTGATTGAAAATATCAAGCAGAAATCTATTGACCTTGGACTATACGCAGCCAACATGCCTGAGAAATATGGCGGCGGTGGACTAGACACACTGACACTTTGCCTTATGGAAAAAGAGCTTGGCAGAGCGAGCTTTGGTCTGCAATATATTGTTGCCCGACCAAGCAATATACTTTTGGCATGCAAGGGTGAACAGATTGACAATTATCTCCTACCTACAATAACTGGTGACAAGCTAGAGTGCCTAGCAATGACAGAGCCTAATGCTGGTTCAGATTTGCGCTCTATGCAATGCAATGCAGTGCGCGATAAAGATCACTTTATAATTAACGGCTCTAAACACTTCATAAGCCACGCCGACATTGCTGACTACGTTATTTTGTTTGCGTCTTCTGGTACTGAGGAGACCGACAAAGGAACGAAAAACAAGATCACTAGCTTTTTAATAGACAAGGGTACGGATGGATTTTCTGTTGAGCCTGGGTATAACAGTGTATCGCATCGTGGTTACCATAACTGTATTCTTAATTTTGATAATTGCCGTGTACATGAATCCCAGGTATTGGGACAGGTCAACAAAGGTTTTGATGTTGCCAATGAGTGGCTAGGTGCGACACGTTTGTCGGTAGCAGCTATGTGCTTAGGTCGAGCAGAGAGGGCCCTAGAAATTGCAACTGAGTGGGCCGCTACCCGTGTCCAGTTCGGGCAAACTATTGGAAAATTTCAAGGAGTAT
>LWDU01040867.1_pt1 | contig 12248 bp, 8 predicted proteins | sample 727161 | NCBI WGS metagenome assembly LWDU01 (sample SAMN04566230, study PRJNA314399) | hydrothermal vent metagenome | isolation source: deep sea hydrothermal plume seawater | place: Mexico: Gulf of California, Guaymas Basin | collected 2004-07-11 | reverse complement strand
AGGGCATCTCCATCCCCTACCCAACCCAGGACGTGAACGTCCAGCAGAGTTGATCACTGACGGGGGGGCAGAACTGGACGGTCATGGGGTAGGTTCTGGATCTCTTTGGCCTTTTGGACATAGAATCCCTGCCAGATTCCACGCATGTACCGACAGGTGGTGCATGAAGCCCCCCCCACACTCAAAGGAGCAACATGTCTCTCCTCGCCCTCGCCCTGCTTGTGTCCACGCCCGCGACTTCACCGGCCATCCCACATTCGCTGTCCCACCAAGGCGGTGAGTCTTCGTTCAGTTACCGATTCGTCGAGCTCGGACTAGGCCAAGGGGACTTTGATGGAGTGGACTCTGACGACGTCCGCTTTGGCGGCTCGTTCCCGATCGGAGATTCAAGCTACGTCTTCGCCAGCAACACGAACTACTCGATGGACGTACCCTCCCCGGCCTCACTCGACCTGTCGGTCCTGAGAATTGGCCTCGGGACGCACATGGATGCAGGATCTGGTTTGGACGTATACGCCTCAGCCGCCTACGCCGATATGGAAGTGGACTTGACGATCCCCGGCCTTGGGAGCGGAACCGGAAGCGAGAATGGTTACGCCCTTGCCGGTGGGTTTCGCGTGCAGGCATCGGACACGGTGGAACTGGGCATAGGGGTGGAGTTGCTTGAGATTGACGGCGCGGATGACACCCTCATCACTGCTGGTGGCATCTACAGTCTCACCGACAGGGTGGGCTTGGGCCTCTCCTACGAAAGCGGAGACGATTTCGACAGCATCATGATCGGCCTGCGCGTCTACCTGTAAGCACTGCGGACAATCGTGCTCAACCAAACGCCGCTGCGGTTCCTCACAGGCACCGCAGCGGTGTTTGTCGTGATTCTGGGTTCGATCCAGGCCCAGGAATCGGAGGCACGGCCCAACATCCTGTGGATCACCAGTGAGGACAACGGGCCACACTTGGGTTGTTACGGGGACGAGTACGCCACGACGCCCAACCTGGACCGCCTGAGCGCGCGCAGTCTGCGCTTCGCCCGCGCCTGGTCCAATGCGCCGGTCTGCGCTCCGGCGCGTACGACGCTGATCACGGGCGTGCACGCTCCCAGCCTGGGCGCCCTGAATATGCGCTCCAAGATAAACCTGCCCGAGGGCATGCGCCTCTTTCCCCAGCGGCTGCGCGAGGCCGGCTACTACTGCAGCAATCGCTCCAAGGAGGACTACAACTTCCACAAGCCCGGCAAGATCTGGGACTTCTCCGGGGGCAAGGGACATTGGCGCCAGCGTGCGGAAGGGCAGCCCTTCTTCTCCGTGTTCAACTTCACGATCAGCCACGAGAGCCGCATCCGCACGCGCCCGCACGAAGCCGTTCATGACCCGAAGACGGTGCCGCTTCCTGCCTATCACCCGGACACGCCCGAGGTGCGACAGGACTGGGCCCAGTACCACGACAAGATCAGCGAGATGGACGCCCAGGTGGGAGGCGTCCTGGCCCAGCTCGAAGCCGACGGCCTGGCCGACGACACGATCGTCTTCTACTTCAGCGATCACGGCTCAGGCATGCCACGCTCCAAGCGCTGGCCCTACAACTCGGGGCTGCACGTGCCCATGCTCGTGCACTTCCCCGAGCGCTGGGCCCATTTGGCTCCGGAGGGATACGAGGCCGGGGGTGTCAGCAACAGGCTGGTCAGCTTCGTGGACCTGGCCCCCACCGTGCTCAGCCTGGCCGGGCTGAGTATCCCCGATTACATGCAGGGTGCAGCCATCGCGGGCAAGCAGGCAACGCCGGCTCCCGCCTTCATGCACGGCTACCGCGGGCGCATGGACGAGCGCTACGACCTGGTGCGCTCGGTCACCGATGGCCGCTTCATCTTCATCCGCAACTACATGCCCCACCGCATCTACGGCCAGTATCTGGACTACATGTTCCAGACGCCGACAACGCGCATTTGGAAGGAGCTCTACGACCGGGGCAAGCTACAACCCCCTCAGACCTACTTCTGGGAAACCAAGCCGCCCTTGGAACTCTACGATCTGCAGAACGATCCGGACGAGGTGAACAACCTGGCGCACGACTCAAACTACCGTGCCGTGCGTGAGCGCCTGCAGGACGCCCAACGGGAACAGGCCATGGCCATCCGCGACCTGGGGTTCCTGCCCGAATGCGAGTTGCACGCGCGGGCGGGGGAGAGCGCCCCCCGGACCTGGGGCGCGAAAGACGAGCGCTATGACATCGGCCGTATCCTGGCCATGGCCGAACGAGCCAGCAGTTGGAACACGAACACGGAAGCGCCTGAGCTGCAACCTCACCGCAAGTGGATGCAGGACTCTCTTGATGACCCGGACAGCGCCGTGCGTTACTGGGCTGCCCTCGGCGTGGGCATTCTGGGTCCCGACCCCGAGCACCCCAAGCGCTCGGAACTCGGCAAGCTATTGGACGATCCTGCAAACGCCGTCCGCATCGCCTCTGCCGAGCTGCTCATCCGGTTCGGTGAGGCCGACGAGCGCGAAGACGCCGTGGAGACGCTACTGGAGTGCGCCGACATGACCCGGACCGGGATCTGGGACGCCGTCCTCGCCCTGGGCACCCTCGATGCTCTTGGTCTGAACGATCCGGCCATCTCCAAGGCACTTGGGGACCTGCCCCTGGAGTCCTCCGCCATCCCCGACAAGTTCCGGGGCTACGTCGGGCGCCTGATCAAACGCATGGCCGCCCGAAACTGAACGGAGGGTGCCCCTGGAGTACGCTTGTTGTCTGGAACCGGACAATTGAGGGGTTCTTGGTACCCTGTATGACGATGCGCGTACTTCTCTTGCTGGCCCTTCTAACGGCTCCTTCGAGCGCTCAGGTTGTACTTGCCCAATATCAGGCAGGCAACGCAGGCAGACCGCCTACGGCGCCGGATCCCCAAGTCCAGGGCTGGGCCCTGACCGATCCATCGAACGGCGCGGTCGTGATGACGGATCTCTCGCCAGATGGAGCGACCGGATCCAACGCCTGGATGATCGACGATCAGGTGACCTTCAACGGAGCGCGCGCGCATTACGGCACGACGTTCGGCTCTGGAGATCTCGATCAGGCACGGGATTGGGGCTGGGAGATGGCGTCCCGCATGCGGCTCGTGCAGACAAACGGGCTGTGTATCGTCCTCGATTTCGCCATGGGTTCTTCGAGTTCCGATGATCGATACCTGCTCTGGCTCGAGGTACAGGGCGCGGACGTCCTCGCTTCCAACAACCTGACCGGGGCGAGCATCGTCTGCCCGGGAGCCATGGATGGCGCCTACCACACCTTCGCCCTGCTCAAGCCCGCCGGGGCGACGAACACGACAGCACAGTTCCTGTTCGACGGAGCTGTACTGGGATCGTGGCCCAGAGCCCAATCTGGGGGCGGCGCACCCGCCGGCGGCATGAACTGGGGCAGCGGCTCGAGTGGCGGGACGGGAATCGCCTTCAAGAAGGGAACGGACGTGATTCAACTTGGCACTCCGTACTGCGGTCCTGCCAACCTGAACTCGACAGGGCAAGGTGGCCGGATTGAAGCCTGGGGCAACCCCCTTGCCGAAGCCGGGCTCCTGTCCCTGGTCGCGGATCAATTGCCAGCAAATGAAATCGGTTACTTCCTGCTGGGAGATGCGCAGGCGTTTGTACCCATGCCGCGCGGGAGCCAGGGCAACCTGTGTATTGGCGGCAAGCTCGGTCGTTTTGTGAAGCAGGTGGCTTCCACAGGCCCCACTGGATCGCTCTCGATCACCGTGAACACCAACGCTCTGCCGACCTGGCCGCCCTCCCCACTGCTGCCGGGCCAGACGTGGAACTTCCAGGCCTGGTTCAAGGACCAGAATCCTGGCGCCACGTCCAATTTCACGGACGGGGTGTCCGTGACCTTCTTCTAGGGACGCAGGGCTCCTGCCTACCTGTCCACATCGGCTCAGGAGCCGGTGCCCTCTAGGCCGAGCTCGGCGGCGTGGGGCCTAAGGGCATCGATGAGCATCTGGATATGGTCGGTTAGTTCGACCTCCAGCAGGCGGGCACCCTCGTGGACCTCATGGCGCTCGACTCCAGCGGCGAACTTCTTGTCCTTGAGCTTCTTCTTCACGCTCTTGGGCTTGATGGAGGCGACGCCGTCCGGCCTGAGATAGCAGCACGCCATGATGAACCCTGTGAGCTCATCGCAGGCCAGCAGGGCGCGATCCAGGGCAGAGTCATAGGCGACTCCCCATTGCGTGTAGTGCGCTGAGATTGCGTGTGCGAGGTCCTCTTCATCCCGCTCGCGCAACCAGGCCACGATCTTGTTCGGATGCTCTTCGGGCCATTTCTCATAGTCCGCGTCATGGAGCATGCCTGCGATCCCCCATGCCTCCACGGCCTCTTCGCCGGGCCCATAGGCAAGCGCCGCTGCCCGCATCGAGATCTCGACGGCTCGCGCGTGGCGGCGGAGGCTGTCCGTATCGGTCCAGGAGGTGAGGTGGTCCCAGGCTTCATCGCGCGTGAGGGTACTCATGTGCGAGAGGATACGGGATTGCCTCGAAATCGTCAGGAGTCGACGACCCGCCGAGAGGGTAGATCCGCTGCCCTCCTCATTCGAGATCACCTGATCTTCCAGGATCCCAAAACCGGGAACACGCTTGCACAAGCTGCAGTCTGAAGATGCTTCAGGTTTCGCTTCAGGATCGATAAGATCGAAAGTTGCTCTTCCATGTTGCGCCGACAATCTCATCGAAACTCTCAGCCGGGTCACTCCGCCCGTGCACTTGCCCTGGCAGGTCTCGCAACCGCCGCAGCGGGGGTCATCTTCTGGAGTCTCTTCGAAACGCGAGCCGCGCCCGCCCTGGCAGCCGTACGGCCCTTGGCCCAGGAGAATCTTGGGCCACGGCACAGACCTCTCTTGAGTGCGGAGGTGATCGTGGAGACGGCCCGATCAGAGCGCACGCCCATTCAGCTGACCGGCGTCGGCACGGCAGCCCCGGCGGTGCCTGCTCTACGAAACCCCATGGATCGCGTCCGGGCATTCCTGTGCCTGCCCACCCCAAACGCCGTAGAGGGGGATGACACGGATCCCGTTCTGCTGAGCGAATTGGAGGCCTTGTGGGACACGCTCAATCCGGAAGAACTGAAGAGCATGTGCGCCCTGGCCCTTGAGCAGCTGAAGGACGACGACATCCGGTGGAATGCCAGTCGGGCCCTGAGCTTGCTGCAAGAACTGAACAGTGCGAACGATCCGATCTTGCGTCCACTGCTCCTGGACTGTCTGGATTCAATCGACCTACAGCAACGCTCCTTGGCTGCAAGATTCCTCAGAGCGTCCGAGAAGGTTGCCGAAGACGAGATGCTCCTCGCGGCAGCCACGGACCTGAGAGACGACGTCGTCCCAAGGCCCCACAAGAGCCTGACGTTCAAGGGTTATCCGGAGGACTGGAGCTTCCAGAAGAGCCTCCGATTGCCCCATGACCTACACAACGCCAGGCAGGCCGCGCGCATGCTCATCGATGAGGGCTCCCGCGCCTGGCCCCACGTCCTGAGGCGCCTCCACGCCAGTGAACCGCAGGAGCGGTTTCTCGCCGCGGTGATCCTGGCCAGAACCCGCTGCACCGAGAACCTCGACCTGACCGTCACGGTCCTGGTCACGCACCTCAAGGACAACGACTGGAAGGGCGACGCCACCATCGCGGGCCGCGCCCTGCATGAGCTGGGCGAGGAGGCCTTGCCTCACCTGCGCAGGCTGCGGGGCATCGCCGATAGTCAGGGTCGTCGTCTCGTGCGCCTGGCCATTGAAGAAATCGAAGAGCCCTCAACCAATGCGAGCGAAGCCTATGAGCGGGCGCAGAAGATCGCGCCATCGGCCGAAGGCAAGCCCCTGGCCGTATGGCGCTTCGCACCCGACTCCCTGGACGGACTGGTCCGGCGTTAGGGCGGAGCGCGGGGCGCAGCCCCGGTGCAGGACCCGGGGCATCCTCGGTCCGGCCCCGCGAACCCGAGTCGGCTGGAAGGCTGCGAATCAGAAATGAGCCCGCCCCAGCATTGCTGGGGCGGGCTCGTCGGCCTCAAGAGGAAGAGGCCAGGTTACTGCGGGATGGGACCTGCTCGCGTGTTCGAGCCACAAATCCCGTGCCGATACCGTCTTTTCCGGGAAGCCCGTCAGGAAGGAAGGATCTCACCGCAGAACCATGTCTTGGCGTTGATCCACTCGAGCATGAGGCCGTAGTTGGCACCTTGGTTGACACAAAACTCCCTTTGGTACTTCGTGCCAAAAAGGGTGCTCTTTTCGCGCCACTTGTAGGCGTAGGCCAGGGGGTAGTGCCAAGTCCAAAAGTCGAGACCTCCGGTTCCAATGATCGCAGGCGTTCCGTTGTTCTTGATCGAGTCGCGTGCCTTCTCACGGAGACTCGACTTGAACGCACCAGGACTCGAGTAGGCCGTTCGCGCCGATGCCGCAGTACGCCCGGAGAAGTACTTGTTCACCTCGTCCATGTGCTTCGCCTTCGTTGCACCCTGTCCGCCAGGAAACACACACCAAGTGTTGATGTAGCCCCGGATCTCCATCAGGATCGACCTGATCCCGACATGAGAGGGAACCAGTTTATCCTCAACATAGTCCCAGGTGTACATGGTGCTAGGTGCCACGGCCATCGCCGATCCATAGCCACCATCCTCACGGTAGACGCCGTTGTTGTTGATCCACCTGGCGTTCCCAGCAGCAGCTGCCTGGTCTACCCATCCGATCAACAGCGCCCAGGCCGTAGCTCCGCAGCCGCTGCTGCAGTTGAGTCCCTCGTCGGGGGCTTGCAGTTGGCCGTAGGCGCATTGGTCGGTTCCATACCCCGCCTTGTAGTAGGTCCAAGAAGACCAGCCCGAGCTGTATTGGGCCGGAGGTTCTTCCTCAGGAAAGGGGTCGCTCATGCCGCGCCCATCCACGAAGAAACGGTGCATGGACTGCCTTCCTCCCAACTGAATCGTCGTGACCTCAAAATCAAGAGTCGTGCCCAACGGAACGCCACCGACAACGCTCAGGCGCAGGACAGAGGCACCCGCAACGGTGGGAACGCGCTCGGCGCTGACCAGATCAGAAGCGGGCCCCGTCAGCATGAACGAAACAGTATCGGGCAGGAGCGCCATGAGATGGGTGACCCCTTGCTCCAGGGCCATGCCCTCGTGCTGGAGCTCCTGCTCAAACGCCCAGGTGGCCCGCCCTTCCTCAGCGAGGGTCTCCAGGCCCATCTGGGCAGCAGCCAGATAATGTGCCTTGCACTCGTCCCATGACGCGATCAGATCCCTATCGGAGGCCGCGCCGGTCCGGCCCGCCCTCGGGGTGCGCTCCAACAACTCGAGCGCCGTGCCCGACAGGGGACCAGTGCGAGCGACCAGGGAACCCTGCGAACACTCGGCCACGTAGCTCAGGGTGTCGAGCTTCTGGATCTTCGCCACGCGCTTGCCCAGCTTCGCCGCGCCCTCAACGAGGCGGCTCCGGATACTCCGCGCCTCATTGCTCCAGTGCGGAATCGGAACATCATGGTCCGCGGTCGAGACGATGATGAACCCCTCCGGAAGAACAGGGAACTCGATATAGGCGGGGCCTGCGAGATCCGGACGGAAGATCGGATGCACCACGGATGACAGGCGTGCCGTCATCCAACCCAGACCATCCAGGCGATGATCTTCGAGGTGCTGCTGTGCGCGTTCAACGAGGAGCCTCGGCACCCGGTCCAGGGTGAGGAGGGAAGAGGACTCACTGTGGCGTTCTACGGTCTCCAAGCTGAGGCTCGAGTCCCCGGCTCGGACTTGTCCGAATGCCGCCGAGGCAATCAGAACAAGGCCCAGGGAGCCGCGCAGGGCCGAAGTGGAGAGGCGGTCGAGAGTGGTCGAGTCTGTGCTTTGAAGGTTCATGTCTGTGCTCCTGTAGTGGTTGCCGGGCGGGTCCGTGTGACCCGCCCACATCCGCCCATAAGGAGCACCCCCGATAGCGGGACACCAAAGCTCGGGAAACCGACGCGCAGGCCGCAATCACCCCTGGCGGCCCCCTGAGAGCCTGTTCCCGGCCGCGGAATCAGCCCTCTTCCAGGCGCAGGCGCTCGAGTTCTTCGCGGACCAGCGCCGCGACCCGATTCTTGGCCTTCTTGACCGCCTCGGGCTGCATACCGAGCTGCTTGGCGGCGTCCGGCAGGGGCATACCCCTTCGGCCGTAGAGCTCAAACGCGTCCCAGCTCGACTCCGCCATCTGGCTGCCGGGCTTCACTCGCAGGATCGCCCTCTCAAGCGACTGCTCCATCCACTCCCGATCCCACGCGTCGTCGACCTGCTGGGCCTGCTCCAGAAAGCGCTCGGGCTCCCAATCGATCTGACCCCGCCGCTTGTTACGCCACCCCATGAGGGTACGGATGGTCGCGGTCTTGAGATAACCCCGAAAGCGGCCCTTCTCGGGGTCGTACTCAAAGCGCTCGGCGGCGCAGAAGAAGTTGGTCATGACCTCCTGCACCAGATCATCCAACTGATCGGAAGGGCAGCCGGCCTTGCGGGCAAAACCACGGAGAATGGGAGCGTACTGCCCGTGGAAGTCCTGCCAGGAGAGCTCGCGGACCATCGTGTCGTCGTCTCCCAGGCGCAGGAGGAGGCTCCCCCGAGTGAGGAACTCATCGCGAGTGATGGTGGGCACTTTCAAGGCAGGCCGTGGTTCAGGCGGGTCCTCCTTGAAAGGTGGCCCGGTCACGCCGAGCCGAAAGCGGAGGCCGCCGAGGCGGAGCTCATCGCCATGGTGCACTCTCACCTTCTCTCCTTCACTGACGAGGAGTCCATTCAACGAGGAGCCGTGCTTGCTTCCCAGGTCCTCGATGAACCAACCACTCTGGGTTTGTTCCAGGCGTGCGTGCTTGCGTGACACGCTCTCCTCGTCCACACAGACGGTCGCCTCACCGCGTCCAAGGGTTGCCTGCACGGCCGTGACCTCGATGGGAGCCACGCTTCCGGACAGATCTCGGAGGATCAACGATTGGACAGCCACGGCTAGTCACCCTCTTCGGGGGCGTACTTGCGCTTCCACGCCTCATGCATGGCGGTGTATCTCTGCGCCTTCGCGGCGCGTTCCGAGTTCGGATCCTGTTCGTTCCATTTGGATAAGAGCGCACCCAAGCGTCCCGCTACGGCGTTGGTAGCAGGGGCGTCTTGACCATACCCGGGGGCGCGGAGGTGGTCCTCGAACAAGGGTTCGCCGAGCTTCGCAGCGGCCTCGAACTCTCCGAGATCGAGCATCGCCGCGAACTGGATACGTCCACAAGCGAGCGTGCCGGCGTGGTGCTCGCCGTAGATAGATCGATGGATAGCGAGAGCCGTGGAGATCTCATCGAAGGCCTCCTGGTGACGTTCGAGCTCGCTGAGGACACTCCCGATGTAGAACCGGCACATGGCGACTTTGGGATGATCGGCAGGGAACAGGCCTTCGTAATCGACAAGGAGCACCCGGTATTCTGCGAGCGCCTCCTCGGGACTCCCCATGCCACTAAGGCATCCGATCAGGTTCTCTCTCATTCCCAGCGTCTCTGGGTCGGTGGGCCCTTTGGTGGAGATCAAATTTTCCAGGCACTCCTGAAAGAGAGGAGCCGCCTCGGCGTGTTGTCCGGTCCGAGCCAGTCCAGCGGCCAGGGAACTCTTGCAATGCAGCACCTCGGGAGAGCTCGGGCCTAGCACTCTCTGAAGGTCTTCGATCTCCCGCCGGAGGATCTCATGCCCCTCCTCGACTCGACCCAAATTGATCAGCACGCCCGCGTAGTAGCCGGTAGCGAGCCGCGTCAGAATAAACTCGGGCCCCTGGGTCTCCCTCAGGCGATCGGCCGCATCACCCCAGAGCTCCGCCGCCTCTTTGAACGCACCCATCTTGGCGTGCAGCCGTCCAAGATCGAGCTGCGTTGCGAGAGTATTCGGATCCTCTCGACCAAGCTCCTCTGCGTAGAGCGCGTACGCACGCTCGGATTGAGCTAGCGATGTCTCGAAGTCGAAGATTGCCTCATAGGCCGTCCCCAGGGAGTTGCGGATCTCCACCTCAACGAGCGGGAGCCCCTCGAACTCCACATCCGCTCTGCTCCTGGCATTCTCCAAAATCTGTTTAAGGAGCGAGGTGTCCATGGAGCGCGCAGTCTCAGGGGCTATCCCCGTGAAGATCTTGGTCATGAACTCCGTGGTGGCCGCAGCGCGACTGGCGGCTTCCTGGGCCGTATTCCGCTGCTCCTCCAAGGCAATCGCGGCGCTCTCAGCTTCCTGGGTCTTCTGTTCGGCAATCACTCGCTGGGAATCGGCCTCTGCCCGCTGCGTGTCCGCCAGCTCACCCTGCTCCTGGGCGAGCCGCGCCTGCTCCTTGGCATCGAGGGCGAACTTCGTGGTCCCGAAGATCCCCGCAATCAGCGTCAGACCTACCAGGGCCGCCGCGGTCACCGGGCCTCGGTGTCGACGCATCAGCTTCCTGATGCGGTACACGGTGGATTCGGGCCCGGCCTCAAGCGCCTCGCCCACCAGGTAGCGGTGCACGTCATCCGCGAGCGCCTCAGCGGAGGAGTAACGCTCGGAGCGATCCTTGCGCAGGGCCTTGAGGGGGATCCACTCAAGCTCGCGGCGCAGGGTATTGGCGAGCTCGCCAATCGAAATCTGGCGCTCCTTGGCGATGCGGGTCGTCTCCTCGTCCGCAGCCCGAGCAGCGGTCGTGATGTGGGTGCTGGGCCTGGGCGGGTCCTCCTCCCTGATGATCCGCTGCATCTCGAAGTAGCCCTTCTCGCGTAGCAGTTCCGCTTCAAACGGCAGTCTTCCGGAGATCAGCTGGTAGAGCACGACGCCGAGGGAGTACACGTCCGAGCGCGTGTCTATGTCCTCGGTGGACAGTCCCGCCTGCTCCGGCGACATGTACAGCAGGGTGCCCATCATCTGACCCGCCTGGGTGTGGATGGTTTCGTCGGTCAGCTGCTGGCTGGTCGCCTTGGCGATTCCAAAGTCGATGACCTTGGGCAGGGGTTCGCGGCTACCGTCGATGGAGACCAGGACGTTGCCGGGCTTGATGTCGCGATGGATGATGCCCTTGTGGTGAGCATGCTGGACCGCGTGACAGACCCGCTCGAACAGCTCAAGCCGCGCGTTCATCCCCAGCCTGTGAGTGTCGCAGTACTCGGTGATCGGCACGCCCTTGACGTATTCCATCACGAAGTAGGGGCGCCCCTCGGGGGTTGCGCCGGCCTCGAACACCTTGGCGATGGCCGGGTGGCTCATCATGGCCATGGCCTGGCGTTCGGCCTCGAAGCGGGAGACGACCTCCGCGGTGTCCATCCCCGCCTTGATGATCTTGACCGCGACCTTGCGCCTGACGGGCTCCTTCTGGTCGCACAGGTACACCGCACCGAAACCACCCTCGCCGAGGAGCTCCAGCACCTTGAACGGGCCGATCCGGTCACCGGGGACGATGCGCAGGGGCGAGGCCGGCACGATCACGTCCGCGTCAATGGTGGCCGCCGGCTCATCCGTGGTGGGGCCGGGATCCTGCTGGGAATCGTGCATGGCTGGGTGGGTGCCCCGGTCGCAGTTCCGTCCCGCGAGGCTCTCCGGTCACAAGCATACTGATTCCGGATCAGGAACGAGGCCTCTCACATGCACAGAGCCCCCCCGGTGGACCCGGGAAGGCTCGTGCGATCCTTGGTGCAGCCGTGCCGCCCGCCATCGCCCTCAGGGCTGGACGCTGTTCCCGCCCCCATCGGTGAACTTCCCGCCGTTACCTTTCATGATGTGCTTCTTGGTGTTCTGCCAGAAGTTCGTGCCCGAGATGACCAGCTCCGCGCTGCCGCCATCGATGGTGATCCCGGCGCCGTTCATACCGCCATTCATGAAGCCCTTGTTGTGGAGCACCGAACTGTCGGTGAGGGTGCCGTAGGTGTTCTTGAGGTACAGGCCTCCCGCCACACGCCCGATGTTCTCGAGGAAGGTGACCTCCTCCAATTCGAAGTCGGTGCAGGAGATGGCCGCAAGGCCGCCGCCCTTTCCGAGGGTCAGGTTCTCCTCGAATTGCGCTCCTGCAAGGTCTATATCGGAGTCCTTGGAAAAAATCCCCCCTCCGCTTGAGTCTGCGGTATTTCCCAAAACCACGAGGCTCGCCTTGCCCGGATAACTACTCCACACGAAGGACGAACTTCGGGCAGCGAGTCCGCCGCCATTTCCGCCCGAGCCTCCAGCAACCGTCTGATCCGTATCATTTCCCACCAGGGAGAGTTCCCCGTAAAATGCCCGAGCATT
>LWDU01039639.1_pt2 | contig 12249 bp, 10 predicted proteins | sample 727161 | NCBI WGS metagenome assembly LWDU01 (sample SAMN04566230, study PRJNA314399) | hydrothermal vent metagenome | isolation source: deep sea hydrothermal plume seawater | place: Mexico: Gulf of California, Guaymas Basin | collected 2004-07-11 | reverse complement strand
ACATAGTCAATGTTTTTTAACTTTTTGTGATTTCCCTGTGATATCTATTTGCTAAGTTCTATAAGTACAAGATTATATTTACAAGAGCCCACAGAAAGAAGAATCACTATGCCTTTCAAATTAACCGGCCTTATCAGCCTGTTGCTATTTTCTTTAACCCCCAGCAAAAGTCCTGCGCAACCCTACGCCAAAGCTACCTTTGCCGGCGGGTGTTTTTGGTGCATCGAAGCCCCCTTTGACAAAGTCGAGGGCGTCATCTCTGCAATATCGGGCTATACCGGGGGCGAAAGGAAAAATCCGAGCTACAAGCAGGTTTCCTCAGGTAGGACCAAACACATAGAGTCCGTAGAGATTACCTTTGATCCCAAGAAAATCTCTTACCAACAACTGCTCGATATCTATTGGCGGCAATTCGACCCCACCGATTCTGGCGGCTCGTTTTACGACCGCGGGCACCAATACACTTCGGCAATTTTCTACCACAGCGAAGAGCAACGGCAATTGGCCGCGGCCAGCAAGCAAGCCCTGATTGAATCGGGCCGCTTCGACAAAGAGATCGTCACCCCGATTCGCCCAGCCGTGACTTTCTATACCGCCGAAGACTATCACCAAGACTATCACAAGAAAAACTCCCGCCACTATAATAGCTATCGCCAAGGGTCTGGACGGGATCGCTTTATCGCCGCGACCTGGGAAAAAGATCTACCCATCCCAACCACGAGCAAGCCTTATAAAAAACCGCCCACGGACGAGCTACGCACCAAACTCACCGACTTGCAATACCAGGTCACCCAGGAAGACGCAACCGAGCGGCCTTTTCGCAACGCCTATTGGGACAATAAAGTGGCAGGAATCTACGTTGATATAGCATCCGGTGAGCCGCTTTTTAGCTCCACGCATAAGTTCAAATCCGGCACTGGATGGCCGAGCTTCACGCAACCACTTGAAGCCGAACACATCGTCGAACACAGCGACAATGCACTTTTTATGACCCGTATCGAAATCCGCAGTAAATTTGGCGATTCACACCTCGGCCATGTATTTGAAGACGGTCCGGCACCAACGGGGTTGCGCTACTGTATAAACTCGGCATCGTTACGCTTTGTGCCGACGGAGCAATTGGCCGATGAAGGGTATGGAGATTATCTACCACTCTTTGAATAACGTGATACACTGGTTGCCTCGTAATTGATCACGGGGCAACCAAATCCTATATTTCCTCCCACCTCCCCATGCTCTTTTTTGCCAATCGCTATACCCTGTGTCATCAAGCCCATTATGAGTTTATCGGGCCAGGGACAAAGCACCGTGCGCGAAGAAGCCGATATAGCCAAGAGTTGGCACGACGGTGAGCAGGGCGGTCGCGCCGGGGCGGGCACCGTGATCATAGAGCATTTTGTCGATTTTGACTACGAGATCACCCTGCTTACCGTGCGCCCATCGGCCATATGCGAGTCGTGGCAACCACAGCCGATGAGTGACAAGGCCCACACTGAAGCGGAACATATCGCCCGCTCAATCACCGACGGCCTGGGCGGCCGCGGTTTATTGGGCGTCGAACTCTATTCATCGCCTGAGCTATCTGCAGCGGTTTAGCATCCCTACTAGATAAGGCGTCTGCGGTTTCCGCCCAATTATGGCAAAACCGCAGACGCCGTTTCCTTTTCTCACCACCTCATCCTCTACAATAAAACACGACTTCTAAGATTGTCCGATCTCAGGTTATTTCCCCCCATCGTGCCAAGACATGCTCTCGCCTCGCACTAAGCGCGAACGGATTTCATGGGCTCCCGGCCATTCTACAGGCAAGTCGCCATTGGCAACCATTAGGTTCAATGGGTTGACCCGCGTCTTTAGGGGTAGGTGAATGCGCTGTCGCTTTCGCGCAGATTCAAACAACGCCATCATCACTTCCTGCACTGCCCGCCCCCTGTCACCACCGCTGATCGGCGACTCGATTTTACCTTCAACCCAATCAATCGCCTCTTGGCACTGATGCGCCCAACTATCGTGTATCGGCGCATCAACCTCTTGCCACCCCTCAGTTGAAGCATTGAGATATCTGCCCGTGCCAAATTCGCAGTTGTAACGGGCGGAGGGGCCCTCGGGCATATACATCGGCGCGTCGCTGGGCACTTCACTATCGGGCAAGCGATCGGTGCCAAGTTCCATAATGCCCTCCGAGCCGATAATCCGACACCCCTGGCCAAGACCGCCAACCAAATTTCCCATGATAAGAATATTGGCGCCATTCGCACAACCGGCCACCCCCATACAGGCATCTTCAGCGGGCAAACCGCGCTCGACAAGTTCAGTAGTCCGCTCCACAGCACCCACCACCCACTCCACCTCAGGTTCATCCATCATAAAAAGCGCCAGACGGATATTGTGTGAGTTGGTATTGAGCAGGTTTCCCCCGCAAGCTAGCTGAACTTGGCTGACTTTTCCGATAACTCCCTCCCGCACTAGCGCGCGTGCCCTGAGCCAGACCGCATGGTGCGGCCGCTGATAGGCAATGATGAGCTTCACATCATTACGCGCGCATGCAGTCAGCATGTCGTCGGCCTCGCGCAAATCAACCGCCATTGGTTTTTGGCAGAGTATCGCCTTGGGGCGCCTAGCCGCAGCGGCGATTACCATCTCTGCGTGCATTTGGTGCCAGGAGCACACATCGACGAAATCCGGCTGTTCTTTATCGAGCATTTCGCGATAGTCGCCATAGCGGTGTTCTTCGCCGACTGCGAAAAAGTCACCGTATTCTTTTTGCGCATCGAGATTGGTATCGGCTAAAGCACCTATTTCAGTAGGCTGTCCTTCGACTCCCAACCAGCCACGTGCATGTACGCGGCCAATAATGCCGCAAGCAATCACTGCGGTGCGGTATTTTGCCATAATATCCTCCTGTACTATTTAACTTGCATGGGCGATCATAGACTCTACATATTTTTGTTATGAGGATCTAGTCTAATAAAGAAGCGCATGCCTCGCCAATACTGGTGTTTTCTCATAAAAAATATACCCGCAAGATGCACTATGCCTGGCTTAAAATAGAGATTGAGAACGGATTAACTCATCGGCTTAGGTTAATTTTGTCGGCGACTTGCCGAATATGCAAAAGTGCCCTAAATTACTCTAACACATTGTCTTATAAAAAATTAGACGAATTCCAACTCGACTAGACAAAACGCAAAGCGAAATGCCGCGTAGAGTTATCTCGTGCGGCGACCATAAAAGGGGCCGCGCAGATTAACAACTGCATAGCCCCTTTTGTTTTTCCCGCCCCGACCTTAGAGGACCGATGCCCCAACCAGAATCCGCAGTGCAAAACGAAGTGCCAATAGCCCCTCGTAGCGATATTCGCAATGTCGCCATTATTGCCCATGTTGACCACGGGAAAACCACCCTTGTCGATGGCATGCTCAAACAGAGCAATGTCTTCCAAGCGCACCAGAAAGTCGCCGAACGCGTGCTCGACTCAAACGATCTCGAACGCGAACGAGGCATTACGATTCTGGCCAAAAACACAGGCATACTACACGGCGACACGACGATAAATATCGTCGACACTCCCGGTCATGCCGACTTTGGTGGCGAAGTCGAACGCATTATGAATATGGTCGATGGCGTAGTGTTGCTGATAGATGCCGTCGACGGACCAATGCCGCAGACGCGTTTCGTCTTGCGTCAGGCATTAAGTCGCGGACACAAGGTCGTCGTCGTCGTCAACAAGATCGACCGGCCCGCCGCCCGCCCAGATGAAGTGGTCAATGCGACCTTCGATCTCTTTGTCGATTTGAGCGCCACCGACGAGCAGGCCGATTTTCCGGTCGTATATACGAGGGCCTTGGAGGGCCGCGCAGGCCTCGAACCCGATCAACTAAGCGACAATTTGGAGCCGCTCTTTGACGCGATCCTTGGGCACTTGCCACCGCCGATGATTGTCGTCGACGGACCGCCGCAATTATTAGTGACGACTTTGGAACACAGTTCCTATGTCGGCAAGATCGCCATTGGACGTTTGAGCAGCGGATCCCTGTCCGCCGGCCAAGCGATTATGCACATCAACGCCGAAGGTGAAATGTCTCCGGAGATCGTCGGCCAGGTCTTTATCTTCCGCGACCTCAAACGCGTACCCGTTGAGCAAGTGCACGCGGGCAATATCGTCGCGGTTTCCGGCGTTGCAGCGGTTGGCATCGGCGATACCTTGACCTGCCCGGAGCGACCGATGCCCCTGCCGCCGATCACGGTCGAAGAACCTACCGTACGCATGGTATTTAAGGTCAATGACAGTCCCTTCGCCGGCCGCGAGGGCCGTTTCGTCACCAGCCGCGAAATCCGCAAAAGACTCTTTGACGAACTCGAGAGCAATGTCGCGTTGCGCGTTAAGGACACGGATAATTCCGGCGAATTCATCGTATCCGGTCGCGGTGAATTACACCTGGCCATCTTGCTCGAAACGATGCGCAGGGAAGGATACGAATTGGCCGTTAGCAAGCCCGAGGTCATCTTCCGCAAGAGTGACAACGGCTTGCTCGAACCGGTTGAACGTGTATTCATCGAGGTCCTCAGCGAATACCTGGGCCCCGTCAGCGAAATGCTCGGCAAGCGCCGAGGGCGACTTCAGGATATCCGCCATGGCGATGACGGCATTGTTTACGCCGAGTTCTTTATCCCAACGCGCGGCATTCTCGGCTTTCGTCAGCCCTACCTGAATACCACCCGCGGCACCGGAACCTTCAACACGCTATTCCATGATTATGAACCGGTTGCCGGCGAAATCGATGTGCAGGAGCACGGCTCGCTCATATCCCATGAATCAGGGACATCTGTCGCTTACGCCCTGGAACATCTGCAACAACGCGGCACGTTTTTCATCGGCCCGGGCGAAGAAGTATACGGTGGCCAAGTCGTCGGCCAAACTATTCGCAATGAAGACCTCGTACTCAATGTCTGCCGCACCAAACACCTAACCGGACACCGCGCCTCGCCCAAGGCAATTCTCGATGCGCTTTCGCCGCCGCGCGTTCTCTCATTGGATGATGCGATAGAGTATTTGGACAACGACGAGCTCTTAGAAATCACCCCCAAATCCCTGCGTATCCGCAAAAGGGAATTGCAACACAGCCTGCGCTATCGCGCTGAAAAGAACGCCAAGAAAGAAGCATAGCCCCATGCCCGAGGCACCTGGTACTACATCATTTAATGACCTTTCCCTTAGCGATCCCGTACTCAAGGTACTAGCCGAATTAGGCTACGAGATTCCGACTCCAATCCAAGCGCAAACTATACCGATAGTAAGCGCTGGGCGCGACGTGGTTGGCCAAGCCCAGACAGGGACCGGCAAGACCGCTGCGTTCGCCCTCCCCCTGCTATCGCGGATCGATATGCAACGCCGGCAAGTGCAAGTATTGGTCCTCGCCCCAACCCGCGAGTTAGCCATCCAGGTTGCCGAGGCCTTCCAGCGCTATGCGGCTTATATTCCGGGATTCCACGTTTTACCTATCTATGGCGGCCAAGCCTACGATGGCCAGTTGCGCTCGCTCAAGCGCGGTGTCCATGTCGTCGTCGGCACCCCCGGACGCGTTATGGACCATATGCGACGCAAAACTTTACGCCTCGACAATCTAAGTTGTTTGGTCCTTGACGAGGCCGATGAAATGCTGCGCATGGGATTCATTGACGACGTCGAGTGGATTCTTGAGCAAACCCCAGAAAATCACCAAACGGCCCTATTCTCCGCGACGATGCCCGATCCCATTCGTCGCATCGCGGAAAAACACCTACGTAACCCAGCCCAGATCTCAATAAAAGAGCGCACTTCAGCCGCGGATAAGATCCGCCAGCGACACTGGATGGTCAGCGGCAAAGACCACAAACTCGCCGCATTGACCCGCATTCTTGAAGCCGAGACATTCGACGGAATCCTGATCTTCGTGCGCACGCGAACCATGACGGTCGAATTGGCCGAAAAATTGGCAGCGCGCGGTTATGCCTGTTCGGCCCTGAGCGGCGACATGGCACAAAAACGACGCGAGGAGACGGTAGCACAATTAAAGAAAGGCCGCCTCGACATTCTCGTAGCCACGGATGTCGCAGCCCGCGGTTTGGACATCGACCGCATTAGTCATGTCATCAACTTCGATATTCCCACCGATGTTGAATCCTATGTGCATCGCATAGGCCGCACGGGCCGCGCTGGACGCGAGGGCGATGCTATCCTCTTTGTTGCCCCGCGCGAAAGACGCCTGCTCTATTCGATCGAACGAGGGACCAAGCAGAAAATACCCCTATTAGAACTGCCCTCGACCGAAACGATTAATGACCAACGCATCGCCCGCTTTAAACAGTCGATCACCGATGTCCTCGCGACAGAAGACCTCGGCCGATTCCGCATGATTATTGAACAATACCAGCAAGAACACAATGTGACCGCTCTTGATATGGCTTCGGGCCTAGCCAAAATGGTGCAAGGGGACGAACCCTTGCTGCTCGCGGAGGATGCGCATCGAGATCGGCCCAAACCAGCACGGCAAGATCGGAATCCTTCTCGGCAAAGTAGGAACGAAGTACGGCAAGATCACAGTTTCACCTCCACAGAAGCCGACAAACGCGATACGCGCCCTGCCCGAGATAAAACGACCCCCGCCCCGCCGCCGGAAGCCGGTATCGAGCGTTTCCGTCTCGAAGTAGGCTACGACCACGGCGTCAAACCCGGCAATATCGTTGGCGCCATTGCCAATGAAGCCGAACTCGATAGCGCCCATATCGGTCGTATAGAAATCTACAACGACTACAGCACCATTGATCTGCCGGAGGGCATGCCCAACGACCTCTTAAAAGTCCTAAAAAAGGTATGGGTCTGCGGCCAGCGACTGCAGATTACACGTGCAGATGGCAAAAAGCCCAACCTAAAACAGGTCGAAAATAAAAAAGGGCATTCGAGAAAAACACAAGCACCGACACCGGCCAAGAGAGACTCAGCGGATCGTCCCGCTAAAAATAAAAATCCACAAAAAGAACACGCCATAAATTCAGTTAAAGATAAAAAGAAGGTATTTGCGCCAACGGCCGAGGCAGTCGGCAGTGTGCAAAATGAGCGCGCAGCAATTTCCGATGGATCAAACCACAGCAACAATAATATCTCGACGACATCTGCCTCCCCTGCTACTATAGATAAAAAGGTCATTGCAGAGATTGCGGATGCAGGGGTTCGCGACAAAGAGACTACTCCTTTAATAGCAAGCCCCGATGTTAGTCGCCAAAACATCGTTAAAACGATCGATACTACCAAAAAAAACACAGCATCTCCAGCAACAAAGAGCAAGAAGGCCAGGACCAAAGGCCGCACCCCCGACGGCAAAAAAGACCGTCACAGAAACAGAAAAAAAGCTTAAACAACCCCGCTTTTCTCTAGATCGCTCGATCGCCCCCCGTTCCCTTGGAACGTTGTATGCCTACCCATTTCCTGCGAATGGTCCGCCAATTCGACCGTGATTTAGCGCTATTTATGTTTGCCTCCGCTCTAGTCGGCTTTTGCCTCTTCGGCGGTATTTTTTCTCTATTGTTTAACTTATATCTGTTGCGCTTGGGCTACGGCCCTGTCTTTGTTGGGCAAGTCAATGCCATAGGCTCCTTGGCCTTTGCCCTTGCCAGCCTGCCCGCCAGCTTTATCGGTAGCCGCTTCGGCAATCGCCGCAGCATGATCCTCGGTCTTTTCCTCTCGGTTATTGGGCATGGGTTAGTTAGCCAGGCGGGTTTTGTCCCGGCCGCCGATCGGCAACTCTATATTCTATCTACGCAGGCATTGGGACTACTCGGAATTTCCCTGTATATCGTCAATGGCTTTCCCTACCTAATGGATGTGGCCAAACCCGCGGATCGCACACGCGTATTCTCCATACAAGCCGCCCTATTCCCGCTAGCAGGTTTCGCTGGCAGCCTGATCGGAGGGTTTCTCCCTGGCCGTTTTTCAGCCCTGTTGAACTTGCCTTTAGACCACCCCACCCCCTACAGTCATACCATGCTCGCGGCTTCCATTTTGTTGATAGTCGCCGTCATTGCCTTACTTCGCACTCGAAAAATTGTACAACCAGCCGAAGAGGATGCGAAGCAAACCACAGCACCACTGCCCTTCAGATTGATTGCGCTTTACTCTTGCATCTCGCTGCTTTTTATTGCCAGCGAAGGTGCCGTGCGCACCTTTTTCAATGTTTATCTAGACAAAGACCTGAAAATTGAAACCTCGATCATCGGAATACTAACTGCAACCGGACAATTTCTCGCAGCCCCTGCCGCCTTGTTGATGCCCTACCTGGTCAAACGCTTCGGCAATATCCTCACGTTCAATAGCGCTGTAGCTTTGTCAGCGCTCTCTATGATACCGCTAGCCCTTATTCCGCATTGGAGTATCGCCGGCTTGTGTTTTATGTGTACTATGGCACTGGCGGCCATTCGGCGGCCGGCTTTTACCGTTTTCCAACAGGAATCGATTCCACCGCGTTGGCGCACAACCATGGCCGGGGCCGCAGCTACAACATCTGGATTCGGTTATGCCATCATAGCCTTTGGCGGCGGATATATCATTGAAGCGGTAGGCTATCGTAGCTTATTTTTAGGTAGTGCGGCGATAAGCGTGTTGGGCGTATTGGTCTTCTGGGCCTGTAATCGCCCGACAACAGATCTTGCGTAAAAAAACAACCCTAACGCAAAGGACGACAATGCTATATTCCACTCTACTTTCAAAACAAAAGATGCCGATATTGGGCTTGGGCACATTCGACCTGCGCGGCGAAGAGGGCACATCTTCGGTCGCCTCTGCCATCAACCACGGCTATCGCCACCTCGATACAGCTTTGGGTTACGAAAACCACGACGCTGTCGGCCAAGGCATCGCCCAGTCTGCTATCGCCCGTGAAGAGCTCTTTGTCACCAGCAAGATCCCCCGTGACGAACTATCCTTTGACGATATTCAACGCGCTTGTGAACGCTCTTTACGCGAACTCGGACTCTCCTATCTCGATTTGTTTCTCGTTCACTGGCCCAATAATGATATTCCCCTGGCTGACACACTACGCGGGTTGGCACACCTGCTAGATACTGGCCAAGTGAAAAATGTCGGTGTCTCCAATTTCACAACCTGGCGCCTACGCGAAGTGCTCGAACTAGACATGGCCCCCATCGCCGTCAATCAAGTCGAGTACCACGTCTATTTAAATCAGGAAAAACTGCGGTCCTACTGCACTGCAAACGACATAACCCTCGTCGCCTACAGCCCGCTAGCCCAAGGGAAATTGCTCAAAGACGAGATCCTGACAGAAATCGCCGCTAGATACGAGAAAACGACGGCGCAAATAGCATTGCGCTGGCTGTTGCAGAAAGAAGTTGCTGCGATCCCCCGCTCGCAATCACCCGAACGCCAGATCGCCAATTTCGACCTCTTCGATTTCTCGCTATCCCCTAAAGAAATAGAGCGCATAGACGACATCGAAGAAATACTGCGCGTGATCGGATTTTGGCCGGGCGAATTTGAAAAAGGCGAATAATGACCTTGGGTGTTTTTAAAGTCTAACAAAACGCCTAAACCAATAAGATACCCCAGCAAAAAAGAGGACGACAAGATACCCACACCGCTTGCCCCGCCCCCTTTAAATCCTTTATGTCTTTCCAACAAGTATTCGCGGCGCCCAGCGAGTCGGTGTTATTGAAATATCAAGGAAACATATGGGGATTCTGGCATGGAACTAAGCCGTGAGCAATTGGCCGATTTCGACCAACACGGCTAAGTAATCGTTCGAACAGCTAATCCAAAACCACCGAGGAGATACATCAATGAAACTAGGCATCGTGGGCATGCTGCCCGGTGATTTCCGTACCTTTCAGTGCGAACAAATGCAGGCCATCCGCGATATGGGCTTCACCGGTTTTGGCTTCCATTTCAACGGCGAAGACGTGTTCACCGTCACCCAAGAAGATTGCGCCGCCTATCGTCGCTTCATCGCAGGTGAAAATCTCGACCTAGCCCAGTTTACCATCACCTATGATGATTGTCTTTTTTATGGCGAGCCAGCACAGATAGAGCAGGTGAGTGCTAAAATACAACGCGGCACAGAAATTGCCGCACAACTGGAAGCCCAGTGCTTTCTCCTGCGGCCCGGCGGCCTAAATCCAGCTGGTCCTTGGATGCCGCATCGGAACAATCACCTACCCGAGCATGTAGGATCGCTGGTCGAGACCCTCCGTCCCTTGGCCGCCAAGGCCGAGCAGGAGGGCGTTGTGTTGGCCATGGAAACCCACGCCGTCTCCATCATGGACCCGCCCGAGAAATGCCGGGAGATCGTCGAAGCCGTCGGCTCCGATAATCTTCGCCTGATCCTCGATGTGGTCAATCACTTCCAGTGCCTACAGCAAGTCTACCACAGCAGCGATTTGGTGAATCATATCTTTGACGAGACAGGCACCATCTCACCTGTCGCCCATATTAAGGACTTAAAGGTCTCTAACGGCCTGGTACTACACATTGATCAGGAAGTACCCGGAGAGGGGGAACTAGATCTAGCGCTGGTACTCAAACGCTTCAATGGCCTATTCCCCCACGGATACGGACTTATTGAGCACCTCGGCCTAGAACAGATTCCCCTCGCCGTAGCCAATGTGCGCCGTATCGCCGCGGAAATTGGCGTTAAAATTGACGAATACTGACATTGAGTAGCATAATCACGGTTGAGGACGAACGGATGGACAATATTCCGCAAAGCAAGATCACCGATTTCGTCGAATTTGATTCGGCACCGGCGATCAAGTTCACCATTTTACGCGGCAGCGCCGGCGACCCCGATATTTTTGGTGCGCAGCAACATGCCCCTCTGCTCAATATTGAGGTGCCTGTGAAAGCTGCCTGACAATTGTTGCCTACGAGGACCGCCGTTGATAGCAGTCGCTTCCGCCGGGGTGCCCCATGCCACGAATTGACGCCCACGTCCATGTCTTTGCAAGGGCCTGCTCCGAGTTTCCGCGCGAGGTCTCCAAGCAACTGCCAGCCGATCGCGAAGAATCGGTCGAGAAGTTGCTGGCGCAAATGGAGCGCAGCCGGGTGGATCAGGCGGTGCTCGTACAGATCGGCGGCAAGAATCTCGAACACCACGCTTATCTTCGTCACTGCCTAAAGGCACACGCCGGGCGATTCCTCGGCATCGGGCTGGTCTCCGAGGACGATCCGAGTCCACAGGACCACATGGACCGGCTCGCGGCAGATGGAGATATCATCGGATTCAGGCTGATGTCGATGGGCGGACCCGCCGATCCGCTGGCGCCAATGAATGTGCGCACCTTTTCCACCTATCCCATCTGGAAACACGCGGCCGAGAAGGGTTATGTACTCTGGTTGTATCCACAGGCGGTGGATGCGCACACGGTGCCGTTTCTCATCGATGCCTTTCCCCAACTGCGGGTCGTGTTCAACCATATGCTCGCCACACCCGGTAAGGGTAGTTTCAGCTGGGACGAAAAGGGCCGCCCACTGGTAAAGTTGTCACAGTTCCCGCCACTGAGCCGATATGCGACGATGGGATTGCACCGCTACGAAAATGTCTACGTCCACCTTTCCGGGCAGTACGCCTTCAGCAAACAGGTATGGCCCTATCGCGATCTCACCGAGTGGCACCAGCGGCTACACATCCCCAAAGACCGCATGCAGGGTTTTGGCGCGGCGCGTTTGCTGTGGGCGACGGATTTCCCCTGGATTGTCGAAGAGCCCGGCTACGACAAAATGACGCGCGTCGTCGAGGAACTACTGCCGGACCTGACGCAGCAAGAGCTGGCCAACATAATGGGTCGCACGGCGCAGCGGCTGTTGCGGTTTCCGGATCTACCGGCGTGAGATCCGCCGGCTCCCCTATTTGGAGGTTTTCATGGCACGAGTGAGCGATGCGCAACTGGAGCAGTGGAAACAGGAGGGATATGTCGTTGTCGAGGGGGCTCTCCAGGGAGACGATCTGCGCCGCCTGCAGGCCGCCTTCGATCGCTGCGCCGCCCAGGACAAGGCGGCATGGCTGGATGAACTGGCACTCGGAACGCAGTCGGGCGCGTTCTTTGATATTCAGCAACCCTTGGAAAGAGATCGTGTCTTTGCTGCACTCGCCGACCATCCGAGCTATGTCGACTTGCTCATGGATTTTTTGGGAGAGGATCACGTTTTTCAGGGTATTCAGATCCGCACCCTGCCACCAAGCCCGGTGAGCTATGTCGGCTGGC
>LWDU01000377.1_pt1 | contig 12251 bp, 14 predicted proteins | sample 727161 | NCBI WGS metagenome assembly LWDU01 (sample SAMN04566230, study PRJNA314399) | hydrothermal vent metagenome | isolation source: deep sea hydrothermal plume seawater | place: Mexico: Gulf of California, Guaymas Basin | collected 2004-07-11 | reverse complement strand
ATTCCGGCGCAGTAGACTTTCAAAGAAGAGTGATCGAAACAACGTCCGACGTAGCAAAAATGATGGACATGGAAGAAGACATACCCAAAATCCTGGAGTACAGGATAATGATAATGACCGCAATAAGGAGTTCAAAGACATGAGCGATCTAATACATCAAGGCGAAGTAATCCAGACAGTTAGCGCAGATTGGCAAACACAGTCAAGAGGCACTAATGATCAAGAGTATGAAATATACTTATCCGCTGCCGATGATAATGGGCTGTGGCTAGACGGTTCTCCAGTGAAGACTTACGACGAATGGTTAGCATCATGATTTACGATGTCGATTCCGACATGTGTTGTTTCATAAATGTTTAAACACTTAATCAATAAGGAATTCAAAGATATGAAAATTACATCAATATCAATTTTAATAGTTTTGTTACTTACAGGTTGTATCTATTCCGGCAAATCAAGCCCGGCATGTTCAACGCTAGATCACGAAGCCGAGGTTATTTGTAGATTAGAAAAGATCCAACGCGCCCAACGCGCCCAACGCCAGGATGAATTTATGAACGATACCTCTATGGGCGATTGGGGGAATAAACAAGAACGTAGGCGAGAACAAGAAGACCGCGAATGGGACGCCCATTTAGAGTCAGGGCGTAGTTGCGATTTTATCGATATGTGTCGCAGATAGATGAATGAAGCCGCACTTCAACGTAAGTGTATTACTTACGCAAAACGGGAAGGATGGTTAGGCTTCAAGTGGGCTAGTCCAGCGCACAGAGGTACGCCAGACTGCCTTTTCTTCAAAGACGGCAGTCTAGTTATAACCGAGTTTAAATCGCCATAGATGATCTGGCTAGCCAGAGCTTCGCGGTATTTGTCGTAGATAATTTTGAAGATTTTAAAGCAATTTTAACCAGGAAATTAAGATGACTCTTAAACTATCGAAATCGCAGGAAGACGCTGTTTCCTTTATCTATGAAACCGGGCAAACGTATCTTGTTGCGCCCATGGGGTCAGGTAAAAGCGCCGTGGCGTTGCACGTAATAAAGGAGCTAATCCACGATGGTCACATCAGGAAAGCATTGATAGTCGCGCCATTGAAAGTATGCCAACAAGTATGGTGTCAAGAGTTTGACAAGTGGGGCAGCCGTTTAAACGTCGCGCTAGCTACTGGCACGCCAGGTAACCGACAAAAAGCGATCACTGATCCCGACGTTGACGTAATCACCATAAATTTCGAGAACATGGCTTGGTTCTTCAAAGCTGGATATGCGCCGTTGTTCGATATGATCGTAATTGATGAGGTGACAAAACTCAAAGCAGGGGGCGCAGGTTTTAAGGCACTACGAAAGCATATCCGGGATTTCAATACACGGCTTGTCATGTCTGCCACACCGGTCGAAGAAAGCTGGGAAGGCTTGTTCTATCCCTTTTTCTGTGTAGATAACGGCGCTGCACTTGGTCGCAATAAGCAAACGTTTCTCCAGACCTATTTCGTGCCTGACTACAACGGATTCAAATGGACGATTAAGCCCGGCGCTGATGAGCAACTATTCGCCAAGATCAAGCCTCACATGATCCTGTTACCTGATTATCGTCACGAATTACCACCCTTAAAAAAGCGCCTGATTAAGTTGCCCATGCCCTCGCTGGCTAAGGCAATGTATGAGGCCATGAAAAAGGATTTTTTGGTATCGGGCACTACCGCCGCCAATGCCGCAGTAATGACGGGCAAACTTCAGCAAATAGCGTGCGGGTTCATTTATACCGATAGCGGCGATACGAGGCAAATCCATTTTAAAAAAATCCTCGCATTGAACAAACTTCTAGAGCCTACCGCCACCGGGGAAAAAATGGTTGTTGTATACCAATTTGAGGAAGAACGTAGGCGTTTAAACACTTTACTGGACGATCAATGGCTGACATTCAATATCGAAACGTGGGAAAACACCGAGATACCTTACCTGGCGATTCACCCCCGGTCAGCGGGACACGGTCTGGACTTAACACGGGCAAGTACGCTTGTTTTCATGTCACCCATATGGTCGCGAGATTTAACCCAGCAAACGATTGGCAGGGTTTGGCGGCGAGGGCAGACTAAAACCGTCAACGTATTTACGCTGATTAGCGAAGACACCATAGAGGAACAGATTTGCGCCAGGGAATCGGACAAGGCCGAACACCATAAATTATTACTCACCCATTTAAACAACTAACGAAGGATATAATATGCAACGCCTAACACCAAAAACGGATGCACCAAGCACCTTTGTCACAGTGAATATGCGCCGCGCAGATCACGTGCGCTTACGCGCTATTGCACAGGCAGAGAATGCGCCAATTCATAAAGTTATCGCAGGACTTCTAAATTATTATGAAAACACGGAGAAAGCTAAATGAACCATCGGACAATCATGAAGACTATTATATTAATATCAATCCTGTTAACCACAGGCTGTTCAGACTACACACCACATCATCGGTACTCTAGGGATCACAAGATCATTGAGTTAATGAATAGGAAGGTTGTTAATTGTAAAGCTACCGATGAAGCATTCAGAAAGTGGCGCGCTGAGAACTGCACCCCAGAGGATTATGAATTGGCCTTTAAAGTTGCCGATGAAATGTTCAAGCGCTCCGGTAGGGCGCAAGAGAAGGAGGACGCTGCTAATGGTTACTACTCAGCTAAGGTTCATGCAATGGCAGCGGCATTTATGCGAGAAAACCAATGAACAAAACGACATTGAGTAACCTAACCCACAATGAACTTATCAGCTTAGACCCGGAACAGGAACCTGGGGTCTATGAAGAAGTGTTTAAACGCTTCATCAAACTAAATCCACAGGACGAATTTAAGCGCGGCGTAGAAGCTCAGAAAAATTTTAACGACCGCCTACACAATGACTTTCTACAAGGGGAATAAAGTTAGTCGCCTATTGACACCGCGTTAATAGGCGCCTAATATACCCCAATAAGTTTAGAGATTTAATTATGAGAAATCTTGTATGGTTTAGTTGTGGTGCGGCTAGTGCTGTTGCCGCAAAGTTGGCAGTAGAAAAATATCCAGATTGTGAGCTGTTGTATTGCGACACCCTCGCCTATGAACACCCCGATAATCTGCGCTTTATGCGTGACGTTGAGGCGTGGACGGGTAAGAGCGTTAAGATATTGAGGTCTAAGAAATACGAAGATATTTACGACGTGTTTCACAGCACGGGGTGGTTGATTGGCCCTCGCGGAGCCAGGTGTACGCAAGAACTTAAGCAGAAGGTTCGCCGAGATTATCAGCGCCCAGGCGATGTTCATATATTTGGTATGACCTCAGACGAGTCTGACAGAATTATGAATTTTGAAGATCGTCACCCAGAGCTTGACTTTGATTGGATTTTGGAAAACACCACTAAGAGTGACTGTTACCGGATTATCCAGGAAGCAGGTATAGAATTGCCTGAGATGTACAAACTTGGATACAACAACAACAACTGCATAGGTTGCGTAAAAGGCGGACTCGGATACTGGAATAAAATCCGCGTAGATTTCCCGGAAATATTTGAGAAAATGGGCCGGACAGAACGTAAGCTGGGCATTGCGATTAACAAAGATCGGCGGGGCGGCGTGATAAAACGTGTTTTCCTAGATGAGTTAGATCCTAACGTGGGACGCGACGTACCAATGCCTGACATTGAGTGTGGTGCGCTATGTATCGGTGCTGACAGTCGCGTTGAAGCTCAAGAACAACTAGATATGAAAATTAATACTAGTGGAGTTAGTTAGTCGCCTATTGACACTGCGTTAATAGGCGCCTAATATCCCCCACCTAACCAAAAGGAAAAAATAACATGAAGAAAGCACTAATCAAAATATTATTAACTTTATTGGCGTTGTTATCTGGGCCAGCGACGATCATTTTAACGATCCCATTTTTCAATTGGCATACGTATAGCGGTCTTGGACTGATGCTAATTATCTCCTATACGGTAACAGCTTCAGTCTGGAAAAAGTCCAGCAATGAAACCGTTTCAGCAAAGGCTTCAGTCTGGAAAAAGTCCAGCAATGAAACCGTTTCAGCAAAGGCTGGAGGACTAGAAAGAAACCTTGTGATTTTTTGTTGCATAGCGTGGGCTGTATTGGCGGTTGTCAGTACAGTCTTTGGTTTGGAAATCCCGCCCCCCAGCGTGGTTTTTATGGGGCTGTTCCTGTACACCTGGTTTTTTATGGTGCTGTATTACGTGGGCGCTGGGATTCTATCCTGGGGGTTAAAGTGCGCCACCCAAGTAATACTGAAAAAGCGCGCCCAATCGCTTAAACAATTCAATTCACAGTAGGAGTAAGAAAAAATGAAATATCCAATGACACACTACAAATTTGGCGGCTCAACAGCCGCTAGAACTATCGCTTGCCCGTCATGGGTTAAGTTAGCGGCAGAGATGCCCAAAGGGCCAGAAGTAGCATCAAAATTCGCTCAGGAAGGCACAATGATGCACTCAATGGTCGAGGATTTTCTCAACGGCGATATAGAGCAGTTCGAGGGACTCAACGAATTAGACACTGATCAGGTAGAGAGGCTCAACGAGGCTGTCGAGGCATGGGATGAACTCTGTATAAGGGAAAACATAGAGGACTATCAGTCGGAAGTCGAGATGTCGATGAGCGAGGACATCGGCGGTACGTCTGACATCATCGCGTGGTCTAAGGATACGCGCTTCATCGTGGACTGGAAATTCGGTCAGGGCGTGGAAGTGGAGGCGGAAGGCAATCTCCAGCTGCTTTTTTACGCCATGCTGGACGAGCACCTATACGGAACAACCAACCATAATTTAGCTGTGGCTATTATCCAGCCAATGCCGTCGCGGTCAGGTAAAACATTGAAAACCTGGAATGTGCCGAACGATGTATTTGAAATGTTTAAACAATCATTCATGCAAGCCGTTAACAGCGAAGGCTTGTCCGCTGGGCCGCACTGCCGTTACTGCCCCGCAGCCCCCACCTGCCCTGAAAAAACGGGCGAGGCCAGGGCTGCATTGATGTCGTCCCCGGAGGATCTTGCCCTGGTAGCGGAGAACCTTGACAGAGCGTTGAATCTTGAATCGTGGATAGCTGATGTAAAAAAATTCGCCCACGATCAACTTGAACTTGGATTAAATGTTCAGGGGTTCAAGCTGGTTCCCAAACGTGCAAGGCGCAAATGGGGAGCGGGGGCAGAGGAAAAGTTAAGGAAAATACGTCAGCTGAAAGTGGGCGACGTTATGGAAACTGCCTTACTTTCACCCGCAAAAATAGAGAAGATCTTTAAGGCAAAAAAACTTGACTTTGGAACCATAAGCGCCTATATTACAAAAACATCTACCGGAACGACGCTCGCAAGAGACAACGACCCGAGAGATGCTGTAGTGTCTGCTGGTGCGTTGAAAGCCGCACTCGGACGAATAAACTGAAACTGAAACTGAAACTGAAACTGAAAAATAGAGAGAGAAATAATTATGAGTGAATTCCCTGTAGTATCCACAACAACCCTCGCCAACGCCCTGGCTTTACGCTCGCAGTCGCTTAGTTCTGGTGCCACGGGTGGCCCGTTCATTAAGCTAATCCAAACGGGGGCCTGGATTTATGGTGCTGATGACCTGGAAGTACAAGAAGGCTCCCAATGGGCAGTAAACCCACATTCTTTTTCTGAGGGTTTTATCGCATGGGGCGTTGGCGAGGTGATCGATGAGCGCATGGCGTTAATGACATCGACACAGCCTATCGTTAAAAGTGATTTACCTGAAGTTCCCAAGGCCGAGAAAGGCTGGCAAAAACAGGTAGGGTTCATAATGGTTTGCTTAACTGGCGATGATAAAGGGGTTCAAGTGTCCTTTAAAACGTCCAGCGCAGGCGGCGTTAAGGGCGTAACAAGCCTGATAGAGGCGGTTGTCGGGCAACTGGGGGTGGATGAATCTAAAATCCAGCCTGTTGTGATATTAGAAGAATCGCACTATGTACACAAAGACTGGGATCGAAAAATTTACAACCCGGTATTTAATGTGCAGTCATGGATGTCCGTGGATTCGACAGAAGCACCTGTAACAGAAATTGCGAGGCTTGCCCCCGCTGAACCCGAGAAGGCAAGCCCCGCTAGTTCTGCCGTAAGGAAAAGGCGCAGACCTGCTGCAAAAGCATAGAAGCGTTTAAACAACAACTGGGGAGCTTCGGCTCCCTTTTTTTACCCACCCAATTTGGGAGTAAAAACCAATGACATCCCCGGTCATCATTGATTTTGAAACACGGTCAAGATGCCCTATTGACCGGGGCGCTGACCTGTATGCCAGCCACTGGAGTACTGACATTATTTGTATGGCAGTGTTAGAGCTGGAAGGCGAGCAGCGCGAGTGGCTATGGGAGCCGTGGCATACGGCGCAGTTTGATAAAGACCTGTACACCGCCTTGCAAAACGCGGATTTTATCATGACGCATAACGCCCGTTTTGACCAGGCAATCTGGGAATGTGTCGGCGTTGATGTTTACAGTCTGCCATTGATCGACATCAACCGCTGGTATTGCACTTCGGCTCAGGCAAGAGTCAATGCGCTGCCTGCCAGCCTTGACGATGCTACCAGATGTTTAAACACTTCCCACCGCAAGAACAAAACCGGGGCGGCGCTGATCCGCAAGCACTGCATTCCCGACAAGAACGACAATTTTGATCGTAGTCCTGCTGGCCTGGCTAACCTGGGTCAATACTGTGTTGACGATGTGCGGGCCACCGCTGACCTGGTACGTCTGACTCGCCGTATGACGCCCCAGGAGCACGGTGACTGGCTTTTAAATGAGCGCATCAATGACTTAGGCATCGGCATTGATGCCCCACTGGCACAAGCTGCGGCTGACTACGCGCTGGAAGCGAAGGAAGAAACCAAAGTCGAGCTGCTGGCGATCACTAACGGTGAGCTTTTTTCCCCGAGCCAACACGTGAAATTTCCCAAGTGGGTGCTGAAACACGCATATTGGTTAGAAGGCCCCATGACCATCTATGTTGATGGCGTGACAAAGCTATCGCTGGACAAAGAACACCTGACCAACATCCTGGATCAAGCCGACGCAGGTGAAATCAAAATGCCCGATATGGTCTACAACGCATTGAGTGTCAAACTGGAGTCAAGCGGGTCAGCCGTGGCGAAATTCAAAAAAATGCTCGATATGTCTGACGCAGAGGATCGCGTGCGCGGAGCTTTCCTGTACTTCGGTGCGTCTACGGGACGGTATACGTCCCAGGGCTTACAACTTCATAACTTCAAGCGGGATTGTCTGTCAGTCGCAGATACTGAAGTACAGCGCGGCATGATGCTGACTGGCAACAAGCTGACCGGGGCAGTCCTGCAAACACTGGGCAAGATGCTTCGCCCGACTTTGATTCCCGAGCAGGGCAAAGTGTTTGTCGTCGGTGACTGGTCAGGCATTGAATCAAGGGGCCTGCCGTATCTAGCCAACACCCCGAAGGCAGATAAAAAGCTGGGCGCGTTTAAACGCTACGACAAAGACCCTGAAAATAACCTGGACAATTATCAAATCGCCGCCGCTGATGCTGGCGTGAAAGACAGACAAGTCGGTAAGGTCATAGAACTGTCAATGGGCTTCGGCGGGGCCGCTGGTGCGTTTAACGCGATGGCGAAAAATTACGGAGTGCGCCTGCCCTCATCAGAAGTGTGGCGTATCGTTCAGAATTGGCGGCATAACAACTCGTGGGCCGAGCAGTTCTGGAATGCACTGGAAAGTGCTGCAAAGGAAGCCATACGCAATCCGGGCTTAGGTTGCCACGCGGGGCGCGTTACCTATCGGTATGACGCGCAATTAATGAGCGGCTCACTGTTGTGCTACCTGCCCGGTGGCACGATCATTACTTATCCCAACGCACGCATAGAAAGTGACGGGTCGATTACAGCAATCAAAGCTAACTGGCGACCAAAGGCTGATGACCCGGACTGGCCCCGGTATTTACTATGGCGCGGCTTGCTCGCCGAGAACTGCACGCAGGGATTTTGCGCGGCTTTACTGCGTGATTTGATTAGCAGGGTCGAAAATGTTGTGCTTCATTGCCATGATGAGCTTGCGATTGAAGTCCATTTGGAGGAAGCTGAGATAACTCGCGACTTAATAAAAACCGCAATGGAATCGCCACCCAGTTGGGCGAAAGGGATGCCTTTGAAAGCAGACCCAATAATACTAACCCGGTACGGGAAATGAGCATAAAAAAAAGCCCCAGCGAAGACACCGGGGCTTTTTATTACACACCTAACCAAAGGTAACCAAACATGAAACGAGACAGATATGTCTGATGAAATCGATATTAGCGAAGAAAATACGAAAACGCAACCCCCGGCAAAGATACCTGATCCACCCAGGATTCATGTTATTGGGGCACAAGCGCACGCCTATGACGCCAAAAAAATAGCCGAATTCCTGGCGTTAACCTTTGAGAACGTACCCAGTGGGGCGCATCGTCTGATGTACGCCAAAAAAATGGGTGAAAAAAGCTACGTGGCTCGCACCGTGGCTGAGCTGAACAAGCTGATAACCCGCACTACAGTACCGAGAAGTTTATACTTTCTTACGTCCAGCGCCTATCCAGACGTTAACGGTAAACTCTCCCACGGCAAGGCGCAGTTTGCCGCGCTGCACGTTGTAGTATTGGACGACATCGGCACAAAAATAAACCACGCCGACTTGCCGCCGCTATTGCAGACGCCTAGCTACAAGCTAGAGAGTTCCCATGAAAACTATCAGTATGGCTATTTTCTGGAAGAACCCATCACAAACTACGAGCACGCCGCGACGTTGATCAACACGATTATGGCTGCTGGCTATACTGACTCAGGTGGTGCAATGCCCTGTAAAATTGTGCGTCTGCCTGATGGCGTGAATGGTAAAAACGATGAAATAAAGCGCGATTTTAAAGTCCATCTGGCTGAACCAATGTCACTACTGGTGTTTACGCCCGAAAGCCTGATCGACGCGGTTCACTATCAGATAGACGGTGTGGCTGTCACATGGGACAGTATCAAGCAGGGCAAAGTGTCGCCTATCGGTGCTAAGTACAGATCTCACTATCTGCCCACCGCGCCCCAGGCGCAGTCATCCTGCGGGATCATTGATGAACCGCTGGAAATTATGATGGAGATGGGTATGCGGGTGGAGGACGACGGGCAGGGCTGGGTGGGCGTGGAATGTTTAAACGCAGTAGAGCACTCGGACAACGACGACATAGCTTATTACATGCCTTTCGGCAGAGGTAACGGCAAGCCCACGCGGGGGTTTAACTGTTTTCACGGGCATTGCAGCGAAGTGGGCACTTACAAATTCCTGGCGTGGTGCATCAACAACAGCCGGGGCAAATACGAGTACATAGCCTATCGTCAGGAGATACACATTAACCCTGCTGATTACGCCTATTACCCGCAGAAAAACGCTGTCTTCAAGCTAGACGGGGACGGTGACCCCGTGCAGTGGGCGGGCTTCATCAACACTTACCCGTTCAACCGTAAGCTGACCGTAGTCAATGGCGCAGGCAAGGCGTCACAAATGGCGCTGGGCAAGTACTGGCTGCAAAGTCCCCAGTGTATCAACATAGAATCCGTGGTTCACGATCCGCGTAAAAAACGCCTGTTTACGAACGACTCAGGTGGCAAGTCGCTGAATACGTTTTGTCCTCAACCGTGGGTATTAGACGCCTACGACACAGCTAAAGTTTCCCCGTTCATAGATTTTGTCGATTACCTGTTTCCTGAGCAACCCGAGCGAGAGTACATACTGGATATGCTGACATCCAAGCTGAACGACCTGACCTTCAGGGGCACTGCGATTGTGATGATGACGCAAGCACAGGGCGTGGGGCGTACAACATTTATGAAGATCGTTGGCGAACTCATGGGTACGCACAACGTAGCTGACCTGACTATCTCTGAAATGTTCGAGGGTAATTTTAACCCGTGGATGCAGTCACTGGTGCTGTGTATCAGCGAAACCAAGACCACACCCAAGGACTACGAGCGGTTTAAACAGGTGGTGGACACCACCGGGCGGGAGATACTTATTAATGCCAAGCATGTGGGCCAAAAGCAAATCTATTGCTGCCCCATGACACTCATGGCAACCAATAACCCGGACGGGGTGTCGTTCAGTGACCAGGACAGACGCTTTACCCCCCTGCGTAACCCCGAGCGCCCCGCAGATGCCACATATTTTGTCCAGCTCAACGACTGGCTGGTCAATGTGGACTGGCAAGAGCACGTTGCCTGCTACCTGAAACAACGCACGCTGACAGGCGTTAATCTGATGCTGCCCCTGGACACAGTGACCCGTCAAATAATGCTAACGAGCGGCGCATCAGAATTGACACGGGCATTGCTCGCGCTGCGTAATTACCTGACGGCTAACCAGCTAGGATACATAACGACGGCTAACATGACGGGCGTTATCAAGGAAGCGTTACAGGTAGTCGGGCAGGATCAACCCCAGTCGAACCACCTACGCAAAGCGTTGAACGATATTTCCACAACGATGGTTTTCCTGCCGTGGGCAAACAACAAAGGGCGCCGCTGCCGCCTGATACTACAAGGCCGCGCAGGGCCGAGCGAGTGGGCAACGCTTTACCAGATGGGTGACGCTAACCGCGCCGGGTCGGATCTGGGGCCAGCGTTTAAAAGCGAGGTCAGCGTTCAGGTATCTGCGTTAAATTATGCGGATGCAGTGGCGGCAGTGGTTGACGTAATCAAATAAACGCTGTATAGTCGCCTAGCATTTACAAGAAAAATTCCCCTATGACAATCAAGAAAACAGGTAAGTACGCCCCGCAAGAAACATACGCAGGCAAGATGAAAGACAAAGGCTGCGTGCGTATCACTGTATGGGTTCACAAAACCAAGGCTGCCCAGTTCAAGAACTCTGCCCGGCATAGCCTGAGTAAGTTATAAATTGACATTTATTCTGCCGCCATAGCCGCCGGGCACTGAAGGAGGCTTCGCCGCCATTGCCGCTCGCGCAGCCGCGTATAGTGCTTGCTGGTTCCCTTTGTTACCCGCTGCTGGAGCTGCTGGGGCTGCCTGGGCTGCGGGTGCTGCCATTGGTGGCGGTGCCATGGGTGGCGGCGCTGAAGGTGGCGGGGCCATTGGTGGCGGCGCTGAAGGTGGCCCAGGCAATCCCCCTGAGCCACGTAATGCCTCGATTTGTTGCTGTACCCCCGCAAACCGCCCGGAGTCTATCGGAGGTATCGAAGGCTCTGACGCCAGCGGGGCGCGAAGTGCCTGTTGGGGTAGGCCCGTGCGATACGCATCTGCGGCAGCGCGAATATTCTCAAGCATCTCAGGTGGAATGTTTGGCGTAACCCCCGGTGGCGCAACAAGCGGTGGCGCAACAGGCGATGGCGCAACAGGCGATGGCGCAACAGGCGATGGCGCAACAGGCGATGGCGCAACTTGAGGGCTTCCCACTTGGCCTGACGGCCTGCCTTCTTGCTTCCCGTGCTTTATCCAGTGTTTAGCGGGGTCAAAGTTGGGATGAGTCTTCAAATACTCTTGTAACTTAGGGTTAGCTGCCAGATACGCATCCGGGTCAAAGGCTTGTTGTGACGGCGCAACAGGCGGTGGCGCAACAGGCGGTGGTGCGGAGAAATCTATTGCCTTCGCGTTAGTAGCCTGCCCATAGTTACCCTTGCTCGGCGCGGCCTTGGGCGCAAAGTAACCTTGCGACCCTACCTGATACGATGACGCATCAGCCCCACCGCGCAGTACACCTGCTTCGTTAGCCATCTTTGGCGGCCTCCATTAAATGTTCCGGGGCGTCCACAACCGACTGAATCATGTCGTATATTTCGGGGGTGTTCTCAATGAACTGGGCATTCTTCAGGCGTTTAACCACCTCAGTGTGTTCCGCGTCTTCGAGTAATATGTAATCGCCTATAGCATGTTTAAATTTTTCCAGAATGGGTATAACCACCGCCATTTCTTCATAACTGGTGCCTTTCTCCGGGTCGAGCGGGATCAGCATGAGCTGACGTATGTTCTCGCGATAAACTATGTCAATCTCTTGACCCTTAATGGTGGTCTTCACTGTCCTGAATATTACCTTCTTCATGCGTTCTCTCTCTCAAGTACTTCTATCCGCTGGAGTAGCTGATAAATTGCTTCTTCGTGTACCGGGGTGCGCTTGCCGTAATCCATACTGGCGTTTTTGCTCGCTGTTCGTGCGTCACCGCCCGTCCCCGGCTGGTTAACTGCCATCCACTG
>LWDU01000344.1_pt1 | contig 12251 bp, 20 predicted proteins | sample 727161 | NCBI WGS metagenome assembly LWDU01 (sample SAMN04566230, study PRJNA314399) | hydrothermal vent metagenome | isolation source: deep sea hydrothermal plume seawater | place: Mexico: Gulf of California, Guaymas Basin | collected 2004-07-11 | reverse complement strand
AGTTCATGATTACCAGCTGCCTACTTTAAATCGACCAGAAAGAATCGACGATATGATGGGCGAAGGTATAAAAGAGGCTCTGCAGCAGGTACAAGCGCTACGCGCAACAGGCCGAGAGCAAGAAGCAGCCGAGCTGGAGCGCAACATAGAACTCCTAATGATGGAGTCGAACCAAGGGCAGGACGTGCAAATGCCCGGTCAGGGTAAGGACGAGTTCTTGAATCAGTACCGGGACAGAGAGTTAGCGGGTCTAGAGCGTACAGCTGAAGAAGGTAACGATTACGCGGCAGGCGGACTAATACTAGGCGGTATAGCGGCAGGCGGAGCATACGCTGGGTGGAAATGGTTGCAAGAAAAGAAAAAAGAGCTAAAGAAACAAAAAGAAAAAAGAGCTAAAGCTCTCAAGAAATCTCTGGATGGCTACGCCGAAGGCGGGTACGTGACGCAAGACGATATGCAAGGTATGATGCAACAGTTGAGTGGTATACAACCTACGGCACAGGCAAGACCTATAATACCTCCGTTGATAGACGATGTTGACATGGGTAATGGTATGATGCTACCGGATAGTGGTGTGATGTCAGTTGATACTGATGCGGGATACGTGCCAACTATGACGAAGAAACAAAAGGAAAAGGCTAAAGTTAAAGCCATTAAGAAAGGAAACAAGCGCCAACTTACGGCGCCTCCTCCCACGACAGGAATACTGTCTGGTTTTTAATTTATGGTTAAAGCATAGTTTTTATCTCACTCCTTTTACTATGCTTAGCCACCCTAATTATACATCTTCTATAAAACGGAAAGGACTTCTGACCATAATCTTAGAGATGTTTTTATCTTTATAGTACTTTCTAAACGCTAGAAGTACCCAATCACGCTTTTGTGTGTCTCTTGCGGTCAACCCAGAGAGTCTAGTATCGATTAACTTCTTTCTCAGCGTCTGCGCGGCGTTGGAATTAGGGTTTTTACGCTCACCTGTAATAACTTCTTCGATAAACTCATAAGCTGAGTCATCTTCAATACGCATCAAGTAAACGTACGACATAGCCTCAGACTCAGATAGGATACGACTGCCTTTAAGTACCCAAGCGTGTGATAACTCAAACAACGCATCTAAGTCAGCTCTGTTCTTCTTGTAAAATTCTACGTACTCAGTGTTGCCAATCTTATGAGTGTCTGAGCCAATTAAACGACGTTGTGAGCCAAACTTATCAAGTATCTTGCGTATAGCAGATGCGATATGCTTAGAGTTCTTAGCGCCATGTATATGTAGCGCGTCACAACCACCTCGTTGCTTACCTGTGTCAATGGTCGTAAACGCCACCTCATCTACATCGTGCATAACAACAGACTCTATAGACATACCTGTTTCGACAATAGCGGTTAAGCGGTGCTGTCCGTCTAGTAAACGCCCCGTAGTGCCCAACACAATACTCTGTCCATTGAGTTTATAGTTACCCGCCAATATCTCACTCTTCAAGAAAGCGACATGTGACTTAGTTAAGTTACGATTGTTAAAGTTTCTATTTAAGTAGCCTTTTGCCATCGCAGGCGTGATTGTTTCTATTTGTAAATTGTTCATTTTTTACTCCTATTTATATTTTAAAATGGCATTTCGTCAGTTGGGTCAGTACCTATCCCAATGTCGGAGCCGGTTCTAGAGCGATATTCCTGTATGGTCTCTCTACTCTTCTCTTCTTTAGCCGTAAAGGCAAGGGACATAAAGTGGTCACCCTTCTTACTAGTTTTAACCCAAGAAGATATCCAGTACTCCACCCCATCTATCTCGCAAGAACCTGAGTATAGGGGGGAGCGTTCTGATTTAAGTTCTTTGTTTTTAAATAACACGCCAGACATATTGTTGTCGTATTCCATCATAACCTCCTTAATATTTGTTTTAAATCTTCACCTGTCGATAAATGAATCCAACAAGCCTCTCTTAAAGCGCCGTACATACTAGCCATACGAAGATTAGGTTTATCGTGTTTAACTGTAGCTCTATCGCTTAGCCTTACATCGACCGATTTTAGCATTTCTTCTGCCTCTTTACCTTGCATCATTACCCCCTTATCTTGTCTAACTCTTCAATATATTTCATTGTTTCCTTAGTCTTTGTTTAATTAAAACGCCCACCGAAGTGGGCGGTACTACTTTAAAACGGTATGGATTCACCTGCATCTGAAACAGATGTTACTGGCGTTCCCTCACCTTCGCTATAATTAGCGCTCTTTGAGCCACCCTTAACCGCATCATAGAGACCTTTGGCAGTCGTATATGCGTCTTGGTCAGTTACAAAGCCATCTAATGAAAACGCAATACCTTTCCACGTACCATGGTCGTTAGACTCTTGTGTAGAGTTCAACACTACCTGATTCGCGAACATCGGAGGAGCAAACATACCGTTTGCACCCTTAACTCGCACAGCGTTTAACTGTGTCATTAACTTGCGGGATGCTTTTATTTGACTTGATGACATTGAGATAACAGCGGGGTCAAACGTACCATCACCATTGATGAGGATTACAGTTAACTCTCGGGTGTCGGCGGCTTGGTTACCATTCTCAAAATAGTCTTTACCATCTTCACCTCGAGTGATACCTCGTGCTTTAGCCTCAATAGGTGTTAATTTACCTAAGAAACCACCGCCCTGTTCTCTCGCTTGCCACTCAATGTAACAACGCTCATAATACACAGGTAAAAACGTCACTTCTTCGTACAACTGCTCGGTTGCAGTATTAAAAAACATACCCGCTTTAGCACCCTCGGCGTAAGAAGGATTGTCCTCGTCTACTTGAGGTGACATCTTTTGCAGAGGTCGTAAGAACGGCATCGCTTGGTCTACCGCCTCGATATTCTCTGCTCCTAAACCTGCATCCTGCTCAAATGAGCCCATGATTGCTAGTTCTTGCTCTTTCTTGGTTAATTTTGTATTAGCCATTTTTTTGCTCCTATATTGTTATTTGTTATGCTTTATTTGATGATTGACTCTTGGTACAGAAAAATCCCCATGAGTTCTAGAGGCACATCATCCCCCTGTGCTAGCTTTTCTTTAGCTAGTGCTTTTAGTGACCCAGTATTAATACTAATGTCCTCATACCAGTTACTAAAACCTTTTTCAACTAGTAAGTCTATTAATTCCTCGGCACGCGACGCGTCACCTTTAGGAAATTCAACTACTATTGTGTCCTTTATTAAGCTACCCGCGCCATGCTCCTTGAGCCAATTAGCTACTTCTGCTTTGTTTTTCTTAGGTAGAGATGCCCTCATTTGGTCTTTAACACTAATGGAAGACCCGTTTTCTAGTGTAAATGACTGCATACCTACCGATTGCATTGCCTCGGGTAAATCAACCTGTGAAATTTGGATATATTCCTTCTTCACACGCTTAACATCATCCTCTAACTGAGTTAGTTCAACCTTCTTGGCAACTTGCTCGTTGGCAATATTTGATATCTTATCAATATGTACTATCTCTACGCTCTCTTGAGTGGGTATATCCGCCTCAAACATACTATTTAAAGTATCGCTCATATTATTCTCCTTCTTTAAATTGTTACATCAATCGCATAATAGCGACTTTCTTTTTTGTCCCATGTTAGGACTTTAATTTTCCCATGGTTTATCTTGGAGGCAATAGCGCCTACCATTGCAATAGCGGTGGGAGCGCCCATTGCTAATATGTAATCATCGTCAGAAAAATCCTTTAAAAGCGCCTTTAACTGTCTAACAATAGGTGCGGTTCCTACGGAAATATCCCCTGGCGGCAATAAGTATTCTAATCTACCATATCGTAATGCATCACTTAGGTCTACAAATCTAAACGGCTGTTGACAAACGAATACAACGCTTTTATCTTCTTCCATAGTTTTTCCTGTTTATATAATTCTGTGTTTATGAGGTTAGTATACCCAAACTACGCACTTAATATAATCTTTTTAAGAAATAAATCCTGCAATATCCTTTAATATAGTATCTGCTATGTTCTGTTTGTTCCTCAACGCCTTGATAATCTTCTCATCTACGGTGTTGCGCGCCACTAGGTCTCGGTACACTACATTCTTTTTCTGCCCGATACGCATCGCCCTATCTTCTGATTGCAGTCTGTCCTCAAGTGAGTACGAATTAGAGTAATAGATAACGCTAGACGCGCTGGTTAGCGTCAGACCAGTAGAGGCTGTCTTGTTAGCCACGAAGTACTTAATCTTAGGACTAAGTTGGAAGTCCTGTACGTTCTTAGCACGGTCGTCTGATTCAGTGGCTCCGTAATACGCGACACATTCATCCCCAAGCATATCTGTAATCTGACGTATTTCATGGATAAAGCGACACCATATGATAGTTTTCTCTTGGTTGTCCTCTAGGATGTCCTTTAAGAGCTTTAACTTAACATCACCACCTTTTATAGCAATAATGTCTCCGTCCTCAGTAGTCATAAAACCAGAGATAATCTGAGATAGGCGTAGTAGTTTAGTGATTGCTAATTGAGCCGTCACACGCCCTTCGTTAAACTCCAGCATCACCTCTTCCTTGATTGCTTTATATAGACGCTTTTGTTCAGCGGATAGCTCGAAGTACACCTTCTCATAAATCTTGTCTGGTAGGTCAAGACACTCTTCCTTGGTCACGCGATACGAGTGAGGCTTAATCAACGCCTGTAAATCTCCCAAGTTCTGAAAACCTATGACTTGCGTGTACTGTCGTTGTTGTGTATGATTTATCTTCCTTTCTAAGATAGCGAAATTCGCTCTAAATGCCACAAAGGACTGAAAGCCTAGTATATATGGGTCTAGGAACGCAAACTGGCTGTATGCGTCTAATGGGGAGTTAGTGATAGGGGTGCCTGTGGAGATTCGCTTGTAAGGCGCGTGCTTTGCCAACTTTAAAACGGCCTTAGTACGTTTTGCCTGTGGAGTCTTAAACTTCTGGGACTCATCTAACACCAGCATCGTACGAAACATGGCTAGGTACTTTTGAACAAAGGTTATTCCCTTCTTAGTGATTAGCGCCTCTACATTCATGCACACTATACGTAATCCCAACTTTAAATCGACAACTGCAGCCAGAGCTTCTTTATCTTCTTTCCGCATCGAAGAATTCCACGCAGCGGATGCTTGCATATGATTAGGGAGTGCTAAATGGGTTGGTATCTCATTGATTACCCAGTTCTGATGCACACCAGACGGTGCTAATACGAGTAGCGCGTCGATTTCACCCTTGTTATATAGATATACGGCGTTATCAAGTAGCATCTTAGACTTACCTGTACCCATATCTGCAATTAAAGCGAAGGACTTTCTATCCTTCATCAGTTCAAAAGCCTGCACTTGGTGTGCATACGGCTTGGTTTTAAATTTAAAGTCGCTCATCTATTATCTCCTTTATAAATCCTTCATAGTCCATACGCCCCTTCGCGTAGAAGTCGCAGTTCATGAATAATTCCTTCTTGTTCCAATCTCCTAATCCGTCTAAATGATTCCAACGATATAGAAAATACTCCTTCTGTACCTTTAAAAAGACCCAGCAATACTCGCCAGCTTCACCGTGTTGCTTCAACCACCATTTCTGGTCTGCTGTAAAGTGAGGTAGTCTGATGGGAGTTGCCTCCCTCTTCGGAAAGTTAGCCACGCACTTTAATTCAATAAAATGATGGTTGCCATCAATAGAGAGCACCACATCGGGTATACCTGCCAGAGAGCACTCAAGTCTAGTCCACGCTACCTTGTGACCTAGTTCCTTTGCTTTCTTACGTACACCGTCACGCAACGAACGTGCAAATGACGATTCACTCATCTGAGTAATGCTCAGACAGTAACTCAGAGGTAATAATCAACCCATCCATACGTTTAATACACTTAGATAGGCAGTCTAGTTTCGTATACATACCTAACTGCACCTCCTTAACCTGTTCAAATAAGTACTGCTTAGCCTCGTAGTCGATATCTAGGCAGTCCACAGCCTCGCGCAGTTCGTGCATACGCTCCGTGACAACCTCCTTTATTTCTTCAAAATCTGAGCTCAACATTGTTTCTCCTAATGAATATCCCACCATGATTGTCCGGTATTGGATTCTGCATGTAGTGGGCATGTTAATGAATATGTTTCTACCATCGTTCTTTCCAGCTCGACAAGCGCCAACTTTAAATCGTCACCTTTGAGCTTCGTGCTGAATATAAGTTCATCGTGCACAACTGCTATGGGGGCGCCTAATTTATCATCGGCACACCATCCAGACTCCCATAAATCAACAATCGCCTTCTTCATAATATCCGCCGCGCCACCCTGAATCAAACGATTAGGTGCCTTGTGAATAGTAGTAGAGTCTGCGCCTTGATAGTTGCATCGTCTGCCTCCTACTGTCTTAATGTACTTACGTGTACGAGCAGTGGTTGAAACTTGCTTGGCTAACTCCCTAAAGAAAGGGAATTTAGCATTAAATCCGCTTAGAATACGCTTACCTGTTACAGCGTCTCCTAGTTTAAGTGATAGTGACGCCTCACCTTGTCCGTATAACTGAGCGAGTAGTACCATCTTCATAGTCTGACGTTCCACATCTGGTGCGCTTGTCATTAATATGGCATAAAAGTCTGACTCGGGCTTAGTCTTAAATAGAGTCTTTAAATCCTCCGCCACGCTACCTGAGCAATAGTGAAGAGCTAAACGAGGCTCAATCTGAGAGTAGTCGATACCAACCAAGGTCTCACCTTCGTCTGCAATGAATAACTCCCTGAATCGCTCGTCTCTAGGTGTCTGTTGGAGGTTAGGTCTAGATGAGGACATCCTACCTGTTACGGCGCCAATCTGATTAAACCCTGAGTATAACCTTCCGCGAGTCACATACTTCTTGTAAGCGCCTTCAATAAAGGAGTTCATTAGTTTGGTGTTTTTGCGACACGCGCTGATTGCTTTTGCAATAGGCTCATCACAACTCTTCAAAAAGTCTGCCGTAAACGACGGGTTGCCTTTGTCTGTTGTAGGATAAGACACCTTTAAATCATCAAATGCACGCTGGATATCTCTCCCCGCATTTACATTCACCGTACGTCCGACTAAACTAGTCAGATTCTTGTTCAGTTCCTTGCTTTCCTTGACTAGTTCTTCGCCGAGGCTATACAACTTATCCACATCCATGCGGATACCGCGACAAGTCATATGTAAGATAGGCTCTATTAGTGACATTTCGAGTTGAGTTATTTCCTCAACATCAGCCTGTTTAAGTAATTGTTGTTGTTTTTCGTAGATTTTAAGCGTTAGTTCAGCATCTACTCGAGCGTAGGGTTCTACTAATTTGATGGGTGCGCGCCAAATGTTGCCCGCTTGAGAGCGACCTTTCCGACCTCCAAATGTCTGGTGACACCATTCATAGAGTGCGTCATCTTCTTTACCCTCACCTGTGTATATCTCACCAAGTGCGTCTAATGAGTAACTACTTCGGTACTCGTGTATCAGCCTCTCGGCAAGCAACACATCAAAGAAAGGTGCTTTAGGTGTAATACCCTCCGCCATAACAAATCGTAAGTCGAAGTTAGCGTTTGCCATAATCTTAGGATTAGGCAGTTCCATTAGGTACTTTAAATAATCGAGCGCTACTTGCTCATCCATATTGCCATCGTCCCCATCGTGACGAAAAGCAACATAAAAACTAGCCCCGCCAACAATACTAACGGAATAGCCAACAATACGGTCACTATCATGAGGAGATAGACCCGTAGTTTCAGTGTCAAACGCAAAAGGTACTCCTTCTGGTATCTTAGGTAATTCTGGGTGTTCATATTCTTTTAAATCCTCGGGTAAAGGCACAGGCATGTCTAACCTACCCTGTACGGGTTGCTTGTCCTTTAGCCCGTTTTTCCATACGAGCATATAGGTCTCCTTTAAATTGTACGCGCTACCCTAATTCTAAGTGGCGCTATTTATAATTAATTCTCTTTATTCCTCTCAACACGTTGCCAAAATTCTTCCCAAGCCTCGTCTGTGTACATATAGTTCATTTACCATTCCCCCTCCTTCAATACATTATGGTTGCTCATGTTATACAACTCTTTTGCGGTGAAGTTTAATTTATAGTCGTCCCATTGTACTACATGAGGCGAGAAACTGAAAGACTCCCTGAATGTATCGCATAAGTATTTATTACTGCCTGTTAGATAGGTGTTTAAAGCAACCTCTTTGCATTGCTTGTCTGTGAAATCGACATGCAGTACATGTACACGACTATCATATAAAGTACCATGCCGTACGGACACACTAGCGCTTGATATCTCCGGCTCGTAGCCTGAAACCATTTCTTTTTCTACTTTTTCTAATAAATCTGATGCTCTAGACAACATATAAGGTTCATTACCTTCGCTAAAATCCAACGACTTTACAACGAAACCTTTTAACCACTTTAATACATCAGCCTCTGTTAATATAACTTTATTTTCCATTTTTATGCTCCTTCTAGTTTGAATAGTAGTAGCCAACAAAGGCTACTAGTAGCGCGACAAACGGTAATTGCAGACATGTATGACATTCCTTAATTCCAATTAGCCAATGCTTATTAGGTGTCTCTCCTTTTCCCATATTTTCCCTCCTCTTTTTGTTATTAATTACTGATTTATTGGAGTCTATAATGTAGACCAACAACCATCCAAGCCATAGTATGGCTATACATAGTAGTATTTCAAATGCGCCGATGTTTTTCATCTCATGCTCCTTCTATTATTCTTAAATTAGGTGGTCACTTGCTCACACGACTATGACCGTCGCCGTTTTTTAAATCCCATAGGTGGAGATAACACCCTTAGGGCAGTAGTGAGCCTACTGAAAAATAAATGTCCCTTTGTGCGTACGCGAGGGACAGCGCGCGGAATAAACGGAAATGATAGTAACCGCTTACGCATGGCTTACTTACGTATGTACCTCAAGCCAAGGGCATGTTAGGGTCAAACCATTACGAAAACCCACATACTAAAAAAACACCCTCATATCGGAGAGGGTCAGCCGTCAACTTTGCTTAAACTCCTTGAAGTATAAACAAATATCTAGTTTACTCTGATTATCCACTTAGGGTAATCTTTTTTATAATTCTTTTTTCTGTACACGTCCATTAATGTCCCTTTCTAACATCAAACAACCACAAGAGCGCACACGTCCGCCTCTTAGGTCTGCAGTGGACACTGTATGCTTGTTACCACACTTGCAATTACAGTTCCACATCGCGCGTCGGTCTGACTTACGGGACGGAGCACGACTAAGTACTTCTAATAATCCGAATTTCTGTTTTACTAAATCGACATAAACTGGCATGTCACTTCTCCTTTATTTTGTTCTTCTCTTCCAAAGCAAATTCTTGTATCTTCTTGGCAAGGAATTTGTACTTGATTTTAATTTCTTTTCTCTTTTTTCTTTCCTCTGCATAAAGTTTATGCCAAGAGATAGTTGAGTCCTTACGTAGTTGCTCATATAATGTCATTTCTACTGTAGGGTACCTTTGTCTTGCCTATTTTTAAAGTTCTCCACTACTAGGTAAGCCTGTCCGAGGCTAAAGCCTTCTATATCCTCACCTAAACAAAGCAATAAGTGCTCTGCTATCATAAACAGGGGCGCCTCTGTCATCAGCGACACGCAAAAGTCTTTCTCGCCCTTCGTCATCAGGACATCAACTACTTTAAATAGCGCATCCTTCTTGTCGTCGGTCATTGACCTCGCCTCATCTAGTTCATAATCAAACCCACCGTTAGTGGGCACCTTATAAGTAGCATCTGCATCTGCATCTACGGTATTGATGTTCAGGTTTACATTGATGTTCAGGTTAATATCAACGGTTTGATTGCTGTTCTCGTTCATAAGACTCCTTATCTAGTTCGGCTTGCATGTACTTTAAATCGTGCAGTATCCAATGCTTTAGCATACCCTTTGAGCCTTCAATTGAATAAATGCCGACGGTACAGTACTCTCGTTCGATTTCTTTATTCTGACATGAGTAGTGTTCGATTGTTTCTATCGCATCAGCAAATTTCTTAGAGAAGTTCTCCTGTAAATCCATGAGCATAATATGTTCGCACTCACGGTAGTACATCAACATGAATTCATGCTCAGGTTTCTTTCTTAATGTAGCATATAAAGTTAATGCTAGTTCTTCAATGTCCTCGAAGGGCGCTTTAAATGATTCCCTACCTTCCCGTTCTGTAAATATAAGTTGTGCTGTATCTTTGTTAATGAGCATAGTGACCCCCTCCAAGTTGTCTAATTGCAATGTCCGCTGTTTCGGTTGCGCGTCGTGTTACTTCATCGATAAATCGCGACCTATCTATAAGTACCTTACTGTCTAATGCTGAATAGAGCATTTGCGTTAGTACCAAACAAGCGGGTGCTAGGTGGGTTACTACACGTCTTAACTGTTCGTCTGTGCCCCTACCTTCCGCTATATCTACTAACGTGTTCGCTATATGCTCTTGTGCTGTCTGAGTTATACCTAATATAAATTTAAAGGCAGTGTCGTAGTCCATATCGGATAGGATATTCTCTGCCTCGAGTACAAACTGTTGCATTACCTTTGACTTCTCTAGGATGTCCTTTATTTCGTTATCTGTGTATTCAACCATGATATCGTATTCTACATTAAGTTCTGCTTTATTGGAAATGCGGTGCATCTAGTTTCCTCATTCCAATCACACTTGAATTCGTGCATTAACTCACACATACTACAAGGACACATTTCTTGTGTTTCTGATTTCTTATTAAAAATCATTTACTCATCCCCTTTATTAATATCTTTGTTGTTATAGTCCACAGCCTCTACTAACTTCCAAGCCACCCATAATATAAATATACCAATCATTACTTGTTCAATCATTACTTACTCCTTTATTTCGCAAAAGCGATTCAATAGATAAGATAATATCTGCACTTTTAATTAATTCAAATAGACCCTCTCTGTCTAAGTACCAAACTATATCGGTAGGGTGTTTTTCCATTGCGTCCGCTATGTCTGCATACTTACCTAAGTTTACAAAGACACCATCGTAGTGCCAACCGTAGATTACTTCTAAACTATCTTTCAACTGCATTACTTATCTCCTTTATTATTATTAACTTTAAACCTATCCCACACGTTATCAGACCACAAATCACTGACAGGTAGTTCACTTAACAGCGTACCATCTCTATCAAACTGAGCGTTAGTTCTAAACCTATCCCACACACCACTCTTAATAGTTGAGGTGGCAATATCACCCACATCACTGTCGGTTAATGTCTTGTCGTTGTACTTTAGAAACTCAGCCATATTCTTATTCTCGTAGGCGAGTGTATTGTTTTCCTCTTGTAGTCCTAGAGTTACATTCTTAGTTGCTTGTAGTTCTGCCTCGAAGTCAGTACGCTTACTGTACTCCCCTTTCAAAGCACCAACCAACAACTCTATGTCATTCAACACTTCCTCATCAGTCATCTGCCCAACCTTAATCCAATCTTTATATATCATACTTATCTCCTTTCTGTTCCAATTTCTTCAATGATAATATCATCAATATTATCTCCATAACTATCCCATAATGACCTTGTCATATGCTCTACTACTGCACTTATGCCGTTAATATAGTCGTTTCCACCATACTCATCATCAAGGTATAGTCCTTTTTCTGCAACGGCGTCCTCTACCATCTTGTAAAGTACACGCTCCATTCTGCTTTCCCACTTCTTGTAAACAACATCACGTTGTTTTGCGTGCCAATCTTCTACCACACTAACCTTTTTAACAACAACTTCGCGTCCCCACTCATCTACTGTGCTCATAATTCCTCCTTGTTAATTTCAATTTCCCAATCGGGTTTAGGTATAAAACTTTCGTTTGTTTCTAATTCCCATTCAGCAATTTGTTCATTGAGTACTTTATGTAAATCTATTTATAGCGTCATCTCCGGCTATCAGTTCATAAATTTCTTCTAAGTGCTTTTGTATATTACTTATGCTCATTAGTCCACCTCCCAATCACCATCAACTTGCACCTCAATCCATTTGATTGTTTCGCGTAACCTTGACAATAAATCTCTTGCTTCTCTAACATCGTGTGCTTTCATATAAAATTGACGTAGTGTTACGTTCATATCTATCATAGTCATAGCGTCACGTACATTATCCACTGCCTCATCATTTGTTATGCTCATTGTCCTACCTCCCGACTACCATCAGTAACTACTTCTACCTTTAAAGAGTCGTTAATATCCTCAATAAAATCTAAGAAGTCATCAAGTGTTTTAAATACCTTTACT
>LWDU01036502.1_pt2 | contig 12254 bp, 9 predicted proteins | sample 727161 | NCBI WGS metagenome assembly LWDU01 (sample SAMN04566230, study PRJNA314399) | hydrothermal vent metagenome | isolation source: deep sea hydrothermal plume seawater | place: Mexico: Gulf of California, Guaymas Basin | collected 2004-07-11 | reverse complement strand
CGGAAAACGATTGGCAGACAAAGCCATCCATCTGATCGGGAAGAACTGAAGAATCCGCCCGACGCTTCATCACGCGAATTACTGTTCACGATCGTTCAGGCAAAGGGGCCGCAATACAAGCTCGAAGCGCCAGCGAGTGGGTATGGTGCGCTTGTGAAACACACTTGCTTGCGCTGCGTGCTTGTACCAGGACCGGCAAAGCCGCACGAGTGCTCACCAGCAGAGCTGGTGGTTTACGGTCGGAAACTATGGGTGACTTACGGAAGTCTTTCTGAAACACGCGAAAACAAGCAGATAGATTGCCGCTTCATGCCCGGCCGCCAAATCAGGAGAAAATCCACAAACACTAAAAATCGATGTCCAGGAACCGGTGTGTGAGGCGGAATGGAGATATGGAAGCAAATGATGCCCACGAACGATTCACACGATTGCTGATCGAGCACGAGCCGGAACTGCTGCGGTGTGTGCTTGTGGCAGTGCCCAATCGAGCCGACGCACAAGATATCCTGCAGGAGTGCTCTGTCGCGTTGTGGCGGCGGTTTGCCGATTTCGATGCAGATCGACCGTTTGCAGCGTGGGCACTGGGGTTCGTACGTATCGAAGTGCGCCGTTTTCTCCGCAAATCACAGCGCCAGGCACAGTTGTCCGAACGAGCCGTCGAGCTGCTGATGCAGGACGAACAGCAATACAGCCGTGAACTGACTGAGCGGGAACGTTATCTTCAAAACTGCCTCAACGCACTCTCCGCAGATCAACGGGAATTGCTGGACGGCTACTATCGCTCAGAACATTCCGTGAACTTCCTGTCGAGTCTGACCGGCCGGACGACGGACGCCGTCTACAAGATGCTGCAGCGCATCCGACGGTCACTGCAACAGTGCGTCGAGGGCCGCATGCAAGGGGCCGGTGATGTTGGAGGTGGAGCATGAGCGACCGTGACTGGGAATCTCTGATTCATCGCCATATTGACGGCATTGCCACGAGCGAAGAGGTCACCGAACTGTCCGAGCGTCTGGAATCCGACGCCGATGCGCGATTGATCTATCTCCGCCTGGCCCGCATCCACGCCACGCTGGCGGCAGACGATTTTGACGAACCATCGATACAGGAGTCGGAAAAACGATTCTCCGACCTGACGGAACAGCTCGCTGATTTTGACAGGACGCGTCGATTCCATCGGTTCGTGACGTCCGTCGCCGCCGTCGCAGCCGTGATCACCTTGATGGCAGGCCTCTATCTCTTTCGGCCAGGTATCGAATCGCAGATCGCGACCATCACCTCAGTCAATGGCGGAATCCAGTGGACGGGCGTTGGCGGGCTGGTGTCGGATGTCCAGTCAGCGGGCCAGCCGCTGACTGGGGGAATATTGGAGACGCGTTCGGTGGACTCGTCGGTCAAACTGAAGTTTCTCGACGGCTCGACGGTGAGCTTGAACGGCTCATCGGTGTTGACGATTTCAGACCACGGTCAAAAAGAGCTTCGTCTTCGCGAAGGCAGCCTGTCAGCGAACGTGGTTGCGCAGCCGACTGGAAAGCCACTGCGTTTGTTCACACCAGCAGCGACACTGGAAGTTCTGGGTACGCAATTTGACGTAACCGCCGATTTCAATCAAACAAAGATTACCGTCAACGAGGGCCTCGTCCGCGTCAAACGTGTGACGGACGGCCTGTTCGCAGACGTCAAAGCGGATCACTCATTGTTGGCGACAATCGAGGCTCAGGAATCGCTGGTTGCCACACCCATCACAGCGCCCACCAGCGTTTGGGTAGCGAACCTGGCGAAAGACAGGAGCGCTGGTGATTGGATATCTGCCGCGCATGCGTTGCGGTTTGAGATCGGCCGCGCCCTCGAAGCTGGTGAGATCACGCGAGATGAGATTGGGCAGGTCTACGGAAAACGGTTGGCGCAAACACGAGATGACGAAGGGTTGCTCAAAACCGTTCCCAGACGCACGGGGCGCAAAGAACAACCTGTCATCTATTTGGTTTCGCTAAACATTCCCCAGCGTCAGGGGGGCCCGATTCTGTTGGCCGCAGGTAGTCGGCTCCGAGTGACGGGCCGATCCGAAACAGCGAACGAAGTGACGTTTAGTTTCGCCGCGTATAATCACGACCGCACAATCAGGGGACGATTCGGAGTCATACGGCAAGTGGAATCGGCCTTCGACGTTGAAATACCAGTCACGGAATTGCGGGGGCTCGGCGATCGCACGACTGCGGTGGGACTTGAGGCCTTCGTATTCGACTGCTTCGCAAACAAACCAGGCCTGGAGATAACACACGTGGAGTTGTTGGCTCCATAGCAGTCGTGGGCACGCTCCGTCGTGTCTTCCAGATGAACAGCTAATTACGGCACGGCGGAGTGTGCCTGCAACCAGTAAGGACAACGAAAATGAAACGATCGGCAATAGCATTGACCCTCATGGCATTGCTCACCTCAGGCAGCCTCGCACAGGAACGAGAGACACGCGAGCGAACGCGAGAGCGCCAGCGCAGCGGCGAAGGTGAGCGTCGCGTATACGGACGGGGCAAGCTTGCAGTGAAAGATCCGGCGGGCTTCAGAACGGAAGGCAAGCAGATCTTCTCAGGACCGCAACCAGGAGAAACGTTGCCGGCATTCAAGGCCACGAGTCTCGCAGGAGACAACAAAGGCAAAGAGCTCGATCCCATCGAGCTGGCGCGTAACAATCCACAAATCCTGCTCTTTCAGGATGAGAGTGGTGTCGCCATTCGAGGACTATTCGGCGTCGTGGATGCGATCAGAAAGATTGATCGCAAGACAGAACAAGACCTGCACATTGCATGCGTATTCCTGTGTGATGATGCAGAGACGATTACGAGTCGGTTTGCGAGAATATTTCCGGGATTGCGTGAACGCGGAATTGATCTGATTGCTGTTTCCAAAGATGGGCGCGATGGTCCCGGCGCTTACGGACTGAATCGAACCATCTCGCAAACAATCATTCTCGCAAAGGACGGGAAAGTCACCCGGAACTTTGTTTTCCCTCAGGGGCTGCTGCAGTCTGATCCGCACGTGATGGGTGGCATTGCAGAACTCATCGACGAGGAACGTGAGACCGTCGCGGGATGGTTGGCCGAGGCCGCTGAGAGTGACGCTCGGATGCGAACGCGCGGTGGCGATGATCCACAGGCTGTGGCGAAAGCTGCTTTGCGTGAGAAACTCGGCAAGTTCGTCGTAGCAGGAAAGATTACGCGTGAAGAAGCCGGTGAGTTGTATCAAGCCGCGTTTCCTGACCCTGCAAGTGGCCGTTAACATTCTTCCGGTAAACTCACGCAGAGCCGCGGAGACGCAGAGTGGAAATCAACGACATATCCGGGACCATTGTGAATCATTCGATTAAGATTCACGCGGCATTGGGACCGGGACTATTGGAGTCGGTCTATCAACCGATTCTCGCGTACGAGCTGCGGAAGTCCGGGTTCGAATTGGAAACGGAAGTCCCAGTACCTGTGCGATGGGATGGGCATACAATTGATGAAGGATTTCGGGCAGACATAATTGTCAATCGACTCGTTCTTATTGAACTTAAATCTGTGGAGTTGACATCAAAGGTTCATCTCAAGCAGGTCCTGACATACCTCAAACTGACGAACCTGAAGCTTGGCCTTCTCATCAACTTTGGTGCACCGCTACTTAAGGATGGCATTCACCGAGTTGCGAATGGAATGCAGGATCAGGATGACTCGCGCTAGGCCACAAAGGATGAATACTGTGTATCCACCATCCCACAACCAAATTTTTCTCTGCGGCTCCGCGGCTCTGCGTGTGACGATCATTCCGTGCCTACTGCTCTGCTCGGCTTCCTACGCGGCAGAATCAGGCCCCATTGACTTCAGAAACGATCTCGTCCCTGTGTTCACGAAACACGGGTGCAATGCCGGCGCATGCCATGGTGCGGCCATCGGCCGTGGTGGTTTCAAACTGTCGCTTTACGGCGGAGATCCGGAATCCGATTTTGAAGCAGTCGTCCGAGAGGTGAATGGCCGACGAGTCAATCTGTCCAGGCCGGACGAAAGCCTCATCTTCCTAAAGCCGGCTGAGTATGTTGAACACGGTGGAGGATCCGTCTTCGATGACGACAGTGAGAGCGCTCAGCTTCTGATCGATTGGATCAGGCAGGGGGCAGGAAATGATTCGCGACGCGATCTGACAAGCGTCGAGATCACTCCGAAAAAACACGTTGCGAAATCACTCGGCCAGCCGGTCGCGTTGCAAGCAGTTGCTCATTATTCCGACGGCACCTCGAGGGATGTCACCAGGTGGACGATCTTCAAGGCAAATGATGATTCAGCGGTTGAGATCAAAGTAGCCGGCACGCTCCGCCGTGCCGTGGCCCACGAAGCGAACGGCACACGGAGTGTGCCTGCTGCTGTTGCCACGGTTCTTCGCCGCGGGCGACACATCGTGGTTGCTCGGTATCTGAGCAAAGTTGTGCCCATCGAAATGGTGGTGCCGCTGAACGATTCCAAAGTCAACCTGGCTGCTGAATCGCGAAACAACTTCATCGATGAGGAGATTCTAAAATCGCTCGCAGTACTCGGGCTGCCGCCAGCACCAATCGTTGACGACACGACGTTTCTGCGACGAATTTCTCTCGACCTAACCGGCCGCTTGCCATCAGCGGAGAAGGTGAACTCGTTCCTGGCATCGGGTTCCCTCTCCCCCGAGAATTCGGACGTTAGATCGTTGAGTTCAGATACGACTCCATCCGAATTGTTGGGGGAGAGGGCCAGGGTGAGGGGGCCACAACAACGCACCGAAACCGATTCCCCCTCACCCCAGCCCTCTCCCCCGAACAGCATCCATTCTGCGAATGCAACGTTTTCGCGGGGTAGAGGGGGCAAGAGCAAACGCGATGCACTCGTTGACGAGCTACTCAGCTCGAACGAGTTCACCGAATACTGGACATTGCAGTTGGCGAAGCTTCTGCGAATTCGCCCCAAGCCCGGAGACGGAAAAGGAGCGATCGCTTATCACACGTGGCTAAAGGATCAGGTTCGCGATGACGTCAGCTACAAGCAATTGGCTCGCACCTTGATCATGGCCATCGGCGATACGCACAAGAACGGCCCGGCCAACTTCTACCGCACGGTCACTGATGCGCGCGAGCAGGCGGAATTCATGAGCGAACTGTTCATGGGCAGCCGCCTGCGATGCGCGAATTGTCACAATCATCCGCTGGACCGCTGGACTCAGGATGACTATCACGGTCTGGCAGCGATCTTTGCAAAAGTGGAACGTGGACGCATCGTCAGCGAGAAACCGAGTGGTCAAACGATTCATCCGAGAACTCTCGAACCGGCGATTCCAAAACTTCCCGGCGAATACAAAGTAGCAGGCACGCTCCGCCGTGCCGTAGCCGGGGAAGAAGCGGACGGCACACGGAGTGTGCCTGCTACCGTCGGCCGCGAACAGTTGGCCGATTGGCTAACCGATTCTTCTAATCCCTGGTTTGCAAAAGCCATCGTCAATCGACTGTGGAAGCGCATGATGGGCCGCGGGCTGGTTGAACCGGTTGACGACTTTCGAGACACGAACCCTGCCACGCATCCGGCTCTGCTGGACATGCTGGCCGAGGATTTTGCGGTGAATAACTACAGCATCCGTCACACGCTACGTGTGATCGCGAGTAGCGCAACGTATGCTCGTAGCGCAAACGCCACACAGCAGAACAAAGACGATGACCGCTTCTATTCGCACGCGGCCCGTCGCCCACTCGAACCTGAAGTCCTGGCGGATGCGATCTCAGACGTGCTGGGAGTTGCCGGTAAATACGGGAACGAACCGGATGGCACGCGAGCTGTCATGCTGGTCAATCCGAAGACGCCATCGACAACGCTCGACATCCTTGGCCGCTGCGGCCGCGACGAATCTTGTGAGAGTTCACCGGGAGCGATCGGCGGTCTTCCTCAGAAACTGCATTTATTCAACGGAGACTTGCTGAACGCTCGCATCGCCGCGGCAGGCAGCCGGCTGAACCAACTGCATTCGTCCGGCAAACAGCCGATGGAAATTGTGAACGCGTTTTATCTGGCCGCACTCACTCGACGTCCATCAGACCAGGAACAGGAACACTGGAAAGGGAAACTGACGGGATTGAAGTCGACCGATGAACAGCGAGTATTCCTGGAAGACTTCGTCTGGGGCCTGATGACGTGTAATGAATTCGTAACGAATCACTGACCCCCTCACCCCAACCCTCTCCCCCGAACCGTTGGCGAAGAAGGCGTTTCGAAATAGAACGTCCAATGCGCCAACGACTCGGGGGAGAGGGGGCAGGAAAGGAAGAACGAAACATGAACAAGACACAACGACGCGACGGTATTCCTCGAAGACTCCGTCTGGGGTCTGATGACGTGTAACGAATTCGTGACGAATCACTCAACGCGGAAGATGACAGCGCACTCTTGCCCCCTCTCCCCCAAATTGTTCGCGACAGAAAGCCTGCATTTTTTTGAACCAACATCGCCGCGAACAATCTGGGGGAGAGGGGCAGGAACAGGAAGGCACCGACAAAACCCAGACCTAACAGAAAACGCACGCGACCTGCGTGCCCGACAAACCGAAGCAGAATCGCTGCTCTGGGCGGTGTTGCGTGGTCGACGTCTATGTGGACTCAAGTTTCGTCGCCAGTATCCAATCGAACCGTTCATCGCTGACTTTGCCTGCATTGAGAAAAAGTTAATCATCGAAATTGACGGCGGCTATCACGACTGCGTGTTTGAGGAAGATAAGTCGCGGCAGAAGAGAATTGAATCAGAAGGCTGGGACGTGATTCGTTTTAGCAATGAAGACGTACTTGGAGATGTTGAAGCGGTTGCGATAGCGATTGCCAGGCATTTGAAATTGGAACCCGTGTTTCGAGGGCGAAACCCCCTCACCCCAACCCTCTCCCCCGAACCGTTGGCGAAGAAGGCGTTTCGATATAGAACGTCGAATGCGCCAACGATTTGGGGGAGAGGGGGCAGGAAAAGGAGGAACAGAATATGAACAGTACACAACGATGTGACGGCGTGACGCGCCGCGACCTCATGCGAATCGGCGGTCTGTCCGCATTAGGACTCGGACTTGGCGACTTCTTCCGTCTGCAAAACGCGTGCGCGGCCGAAGCTCCGCTTACGGCCAGTGCCAAATCATGCATTCTGATCTGGCTGGACGGTGGCCCCAGCCATCTTGAGACGTTTGATCCGAAACCCGATGCACCGGAGGAGGTGCGCGGTCCACTGGAAACCATCGGGACGAATATCGCAGGCGTCCGCGTCGGCGAGTGCCTCGAGCGAACGGCACAACTGATGGACAAGCTGGCCATTATCCGATCGATGACATCTCCACTTGGCGAGCACAACTTCGGCACGCACTACTTGATGACGGGCTACAAGCCCTCGCCCGCGTTGGAGTACCCGACATTTGGAGCAACGCTGGCCCATGTGCGAGAACAATCGGGCGTTCTTCCGCCCCACATCGCCGTTCCCAAATTCGATGGGAGTGTGAGCGGCCACGGTTTCCTGCCGGACGCCACTGGGCCGTTTTCCGTCGGTGGCAATCCCGAGCGCCCCGATTTCAAAGTTCGCGATCTCGACTTCTACCGCGGTCTGGACCTCACACGCCTCGATCGTCGCCGACAAATCGTGAAGGCGTTCGATGAATTCAGTCGCGCCAAAGATGCCTCGGCGTCCTCGCAATCCGATCCGAATCTCGAACGAGCCTACAACCTGATCGCGTCGCCTTCCGCAAAGGGCGCTTTCAAACTGTCCGACGAACCAGAGAGCGTCCGAAATCGTTACGGCCGCAATGGCGGAAGCGGCATCGGTCAGAGCTGTCTGCTGGCTCGACGCCTTGTCGAGCGTGGTGTGCCGTTTGTGACAGTCAATAGTAGCGGCTGGGACAGTCACCAGGACATCATCAAACTCAAACAGCGTTATCCCACTGACCAGAATGCTCACCTTCCATCACTGGACCGGGCTCTGAGTTCGCTAATCGAAGATTTGTCGGATCGCGGCATGCTGGACGAAACACTGGTCGTCGTGATGGGTGAATTCGGACGCACACCGAAGATCAATTCCGCCGGCGGACGCGACCACTGGCCCAATGTCTTCAGCGTCGCGCTGGCCGGCGGCGGAGTAAAGGGCGGACAAATCATCGGCAGCAGCGATTCACTCGGCGAAATGCCGAAAGACAATCCCGTCACGCCGTCGGAGCTCGCCGCAACAATCTACACGTTACTCGGCATCGATCCCGCACACGAACTGCATACCAGCGACGGTCGCCCAGTGCGCGTCGCACCAGATGGCGCGAAGGTGATTTCAGAATTGTTCGGATAGAACGTAGTAGGCACACTCCGTGTGCCGCAACCGGAACAACAACGATGAACCAACACAAAAAACGCGAACGGCACGGCGGAGCGTGCCTGCTACTCTGGGCGTGTCTGCTCTTTGGCTTTGCCTTTTCGAACGTGGCATCCGCCACGGAACCTCCGATCACTGCGGTCGCCTTCGCACCTGACGGAGAATCCATTGTCGCGGTGTCTCAATCGGGATTGCATCTGTTCAGTTGGCCGGCATTGGATCGACAGCGGACGATCAGGACGTCCGCGTCAAATCTCCATTGCGTCGCATTTTCGCCCAGTGGAAAACACGTCGCCGTCGGCGGCGGCAATCCATCCGAGGATGGAAGCGTCGAAGTCTTTTCCTGGCCGGCGGGGAAGTTGATATCGATGTTGAACGGCCACGACGACTCCGTTCGGTCCGTTGCATGGCCGGATGACGCAAAACTGCTGACGGCAAGTATCGATCGTGAGATCAAACTGTGGGATCTTGAAGAGAGTGATAACGCACTCCTCACCTTCAGAGGGCATTCGCGAAGTGTCGATGCTGTTTGCCTGCTGAAGGACGGCAAGACACTCGTAAGCGCGGGAGTCGATCAGTCCGTGCGTGTCTGGGACCTGGCGTCAGGAGATCTCATTCGCGGCATGAACCAACACATCAAACCGGTCCACGCTCTGGCCTTGCGTCCTGCCGAGGGCGGGTTGCCAATGGTCGCCTCGGCCGCCGGCGACCGTACGATTCGATTTTGGCAACCAACGATAGGCCGGATGGTGCGCTACGTGCGATTGGACGCCGAGCCACTGAACATCGCGTGGCTGAGCGACGGTTCAGGAATCGTGGCTTCCTGCTTCGATGGCCGCATCCGTGTCATCGATCCGGACGAAGTGAAAGTCACACAGGATCTACCCGCAATTGATGGATGGGCCTATGCAATCGCTATGCATCCCAAAGATCACAGCATCGCCGTCGGCGGAACCAACGGACAGATTCGAAGAATAGAGATTTCAGAAGTGAACCAGGCTTCAGCGATCCGCTGACACCATGATTCGCGACAGGATACGCCCGTTGGACACGTAGCCAACGTTACGCCAGGATCTCTTTGACCACCTCTCCATAAACGTCGGTCAGACGGAAGTCGCGACCAGCGTAGCGATAGGTGAGCTGCTCATGGTTGATACCCAGAATGTGCAGGATCGTGGCATGGAGATCGTGCATATGGACCTTGTTTTCCTGGGCGAAGTAACCGAAGTCGTCCGTTGCGCCATGACTGTAGCCGGATGTCACGCCGGCGCCGCTGAGCCAGACTGTGAACCCGGCGGGGTTGTGATCGCGACCATCCTTCCCCTGTGCGACCGGCGTGCGGCCGAATTCAGTTCCCCAGACAACGAGCGTATCCTCCAGCAAGCCCCGTTGTTTGAGGTCGGTCAGCAAGCCAGCAATTGGTTTGTCGACGGCGAGCGCGTTCCTGGTATGTCCTTTCACGAGTCCTCCATGTTGATCCCAGACATAGGGAGTACTGATCTGCACGTAGCGAACTCCCGCCTCGCAGAAGCGACGGCCGAGTAAGCACCGGTGCCCGAAATCGGACGTCTCCTTGCGGTCCATTCCATAGAGTCTGCGGGTCGATTCGGACTCTTTAGAAACATCGATCAGGTCCGGCGCCTCGCTCTGCATGCGGAAAGCCATCTCATAACTGCGTATCACCCCGTCGACGTCGGCATCGCGAGTGCGGGCGAGATGCTTCCTGTTGATCCGATTCAGCATCTCCAGTTGCCGCTGCTGATCGTCCGGTCGGGCACTCGGGTTTTGCAGATACTGGATGGTTGCGTCCGCCGTTTTGCTGCCCGAGTGACCGAGCGTTGTTGCCTGGTGATGCGCTGGCAGGAATGACGAACCATAATTGCGAGCACCGCCGTGACCTGCCGGCGGAGTCACGCTCACGAACGCCGGCAGATTCTGATTTTCGGTACCCAACCCGTAGCTAGCCCATGCGCCAACCGAGGGACGCAACAGGTTATCGCTCCCGGTATGAATCATGGCGACCGCTTGCCCGTGGGAGGTTCCACGAGTATGCATCGACTTGATAAAACAGAGGTCGTCGGCGTGTTTTGCCAGATGGGGCCACAATTCGCTGATCCATGCACCGCTCTGACCATGTTGCTGAAACTTCCAGGTCGTGTCGAGCACACGACCATTGCCGGCCTTATCCTTCAGTTCTACGTCCAGGCGATCGAGGCCTTTGAAGGGAAGTTCCTTACCATTGAATTGCTTCAACATGGGTTTAGGATCGAATGAATCGACGTGCGAAACGCCGCCATGCATAAAGAGAAAAATGACGCGTTTCGCCCTGTGGGCATGATGCGGCTGGGGAAGCTCATAGCGAGAATCAGCAGCACTCGCGATCTGATGCGCAAAAGCCTGGAAGGCAAGTGCTCCGAAGCCACAGCCTGTTGTCTCCAACCATTGACGTCGTGTCACAGAAGACGTGAATTGATGACATTCTTTCATGATTCTGCTTTGCTTTACAGATAACCCGAAACGAAAGTGAGGGATCGATCCCTCGCTCACGCTCATTGAAGATGCACTGTTTATAGCCACGTAGTGGCGACAGCACTTAGCCATGGGCGTAAGCCCATGGAAAACGAAGAAAAAGGGTCCTTAGCCGCGAAGCGGCTAACCAGATTTGTGGGTAACGACAAGGCTTACACACAAGAATACCAGGCGTGTGCACATCTGCTCTCTGGAAGGACAAGTAAACTCGTGTAACTCTGCTTCACTATTCGATAAATCGGAACTCAGTGGAACTAAACAGGATCTGGACAAACGACGCGATCGCCTCGGGGCGTGATTTACTATTCTCGTTCATCAGCTGCGAGATGTATTCTTTTCCCAGAGCGATATCGCCGGCGTCCGCTTCGCGAATGAGAATACGTCGATAGAGTGTCTGAACGACGTCTTCGATCGGTTGTTCCTCTTTGGCAACCTGCGCGCTGACGCTTTCGGCCATCGTGCGAACAAAGGGCGAGTTCATCATGAACAGCGCCTGAGCGGGTACGGTCGTGACCGCTCGCGTGCCAGTCACCAGGTCGGGGTTGGGCAGGTCGAAGACGGCGAGCGACGGAGGCACGGCACCACGGACGATGGGCATGTAAATGCTGCGTTGCCGTAGTGTATCGGTTTGCGCCAGCGATTCATGGCGGGTACCGGATGTGGCAATCGCATACATTCCGAGCTGAGCCACAACGGATTCATGTTGTTCGCGATCCAGCTCACCAGCGATTGCCAGGATGGAATCGCGTATCGTTTCCGCTGGTGCAGGACGTCGATTCTGGTGTTGCAAAAGCGAATTATCAGGATCTTTCTCCGAGGGCGTATGAGCGACTTGCTGATAGGAGCGGGAACGGATGATCTCGCGGATGAGATGCTTCATCGACCATTCATTCCTGACAAACTCGTCTGCCAGGTAATCGAGCAACTCAGGGTTGGAAGGCCTTGCTCCTCGCAAACCAAAGTTATCACTGGTGACGACGATCCCCTGGCCGAACAGCTGCTGCCAGATGCGATTGACCATCACACGGGCCGTAAGAGGATGATTGGGGTGAGTCAGCCAATCGGCCAACTGCAGCCGACCGGATTCGTCCGCCGGGATGGTGGCCTGCTCGAAGCCGGGATAACTGGCGACTTGCAGGAATCCACGGGGCACTTTGGCCCCCAGGTTCTCCGTCTCTCCACGGATCCGGATATGCAAGTCACCCATCCGCTGATTGGCATTGTCCTGGGCAGCCATCGTTCGGAGTACTTTGGGTGCGTTTGCCATTAGCTTCTTGAGGGCTTGCTCGAGCTTCTTGATCTCCGCACTGAGTGCGGCAACTGGTGTTTGCTGCTCTTGCTTCAGGTCGTCCACGTGCA
>LWDU01032698.1_pt1 | contig 12257 bp, 11 predicted proteins | sample 727161 | NCBI WGS metagenome assembly LWDU01 (sample SAMN04566230, study PRJNA314399) | hydrothermal vent metagenome | isolation source: deep sea hydrothermal plume seawater | place: Mexico: Gulf of California, Guaymas Basin | collected 2004-07-11 | reverse complement strand
AACCTCAATAACTGAAACGTTCATTAACACATACACTGCATTAGAGAACTGCGATTATACACCACCTGTAGCGGATACAGAAGAAGAAACCGATAATGAAGACGAAACCTTCCCAACATCTCAATTTGCTTTATGTAAAATCAGTGCAATGATATTTTATGAAGATGGAACTGACGAGTTCCTGGAATCACACCAGTTTGGATTACATCAATCAGATACGTCAGACGAAGAGTTAGTAGCACCAACAAACAACGCAGGAGAAGAAAGTCCAGTGAATATGGAAACACTGGAGAAAGAATTGAAGGATCAGAATGGTGTTGTATTCCAGGATATCTTGCAAAAGAAGTTGGAGCACTAAATTCTCTTAATCCAGACGAAGCAGCATGTACTCAATATGAAAACAAAATACCAAACGCAGTAATATCAACAAATGTAACTAACATCTCCATCGGAGAAACAATAACTTTCGATGCAAGCTCTTCAAGAGATTCAGATGGCATAATAAAAGAATATATTTGGACTTTTGGAGACGGATCACCACAAGAAACTGGAGTAACAGTAGAGCATAAATTTGAAACTGCGTGCGCACAAGATATATGCATAATTACACTAAATGTTAAAGACAATTTCAACAATATTGGAGAAGAAATTATAAACTTAAACATGACTGGAATCATAGTTTCAGAAGTAAATGGCACTCAAGTAAATGGCACTCAAGTAGATGACAAAGGAGATGACGGAACAGGCGGAGTATATGATTGGGGAGCTACCAGTGAAGAAGATGATGAAGATGATGGAACAAAAGGCAGCGCAGCCGGATGGCTTATAATCCTGGCAATATTAGTAATAATGGGTGGAGTATATTTTGCATTCAAGAAAGGACTTTTCAGCAAAAAGAAAGAACCAGAACCAATTGATTTAGACTCAGAAACATTTGAAGCAGAAGAACCAGTTAAAGAAAAGAAAGATACTGGAAAAATGTCTGGTTTTATCTCAGATCAGAAAGACAAAGGACTTTCAAATGAAGAAATTAGACAAAAACTACTTGGAAAAGGACTAAGCGATGACGAAGTAGATAAACACATGAATGAGTCCAGAGAATAACTTCCATAAAGCTTTTAAATGACATTATCACATATAAAGTATAATCAGAGATCATACTGATTCAAAATCACTATTCACTTCATACTCTTTTTGAGTAGCTCGCCGTAAGGCACCATAAACTGAATAGCATAGTGTTAAAACTATGTTTGATTTCTGAGGAGAAATAAAAATGGGAAAAATAAGTCCAGTGTCAATAAAGTATAATATTAATGCTGAAATAAGATTAAGTGGTCTAGCTGAACGACCAGACGTGATCGGAGCAGTATTCGGTCAAACTGAAGGTCTATTAGGTGATGATCTAGAATTAAGAGAATTACAAAAGTCCGGTAAAATAGGACGTATAGAAGTAACACTTACAAAAAAAGACAGAAAAACTTTTGGAACAATCGTAATTCCATCAAGTATGGGAAAGTCTGAAACTGCACTCGTAGCAGCTGCAATTGAGACAATAGATAGAGTTGGACCATCAGAGTCAAAAATTCGTGTTAAGAGCATCAAAGACGTAAGACAATCTAAGAGAGATTATGTCATGAAGCGAGCAAAAGTCTTGCTGAGAGAATTAATTGAATCTCAACCAGATGTCAAGGAAATGAAGCTTGAAGTATCTGAAGATGTACGAATAGGAGATGTGGAACACTACGGAGATGATAAACTTCCCGGTGGACCAGATTTTGACACTTCTGACGATGTAATAATTGTAGAAGGTCGTGCGGACGTAATTAATTTACTAAGATACGGAATAAAAAACACAGTTGCATTAAATGGAGCTAAAATACCAAGAACGCTTCCAGATCTCGTTAAAGGAAAAACTATCACCTTATTCGTAGATGGAGACCGAGGCGGAGACCTAATTATTAAGAACCTAACAAAGGAAATTAATATCAAATTGGTTACAAAAGCACCAGATGGAAAAGAAGTTGAAGAACTTACTCAAAAAGAGATTATTACAGCTCTTCGAGGTAAGACTAAAACTACTACTTCAAAAACTAACATAACTAGAACTTCTAGACCAACTAGAACTTCTAGACCAACTAGAGATACTAAACCTGATAGACAAACTTCAAGAAGAAGTACAGTCTCACTTCCAAAAGATACTTCTGATTTGAAGAGTCTAAAGGAAGAAATCGTAGGAGATGGAGCAGCTTTAATTCTTGACGAGAGATTACAAACCCTCGGAAGAGTTCCAGTAAAAGAACTAGTTTCAACTCTTGAAGATATCGATGGAGCACATGCAATTGTCATGGATGGTAAAACAAATGCAGCAATTATCAAAGCTGCAGAGTCTGCGGAAATAAAATATATTATAGCAGACAAGAAACCAACAAGACAAACAGCAGTACAAGTTTATAGCGGAACAGACCTTTAGGTCTGTTCCCTTATTTTTTTAAAACAAGTTCATAGTTTCCAAACTTTGAAACTTTTTCAACATGATCTTTTGAATATTTAACCTCACGAGAGGAATATTCACCCATCTTAACACTATAATTAGAGAAAACCTTCTCAACTATTTTTTTCAAACCGTCTAACGACATAGAATAATAGAATCGATCAACATCAGACCATTTTACTTTAATCTGAGCATCAGCTTCCCCTAATATAAAACCAAACTTTATGACTGAAATGCCACTGGGTTTCAAAACACGCTTCACTTCCTTCAAAAAATTCAATCTATCCTTCTTAGTTGGTAAATGGTGGAACATTGCAATACTGGTAACAACATCAAAACTCGCGTCTTTAAACGGTAAAGAAGATGCATCTAAATTAACTCCTGCACTTAATTCACCTTGTTGAAGCATTTTCAAAGAAATATCACTATAAATCACTCTTCCAAACTTATCCAATCCACGACGACCTCCAGATCCTAAGTCCAAAATCTTCAAATTCCGCCCAGAAACATATTTTGACAGATCAATTCCCAAATTCCGCCGATATTTACCAAGAGATGAAATCTTGTCCCACTGTTTCTTAATCAAACGCTTCATTTTGTCAATTTTAGAACAGAAAATTCAGAGTCTTTCTTTATCAATCTTATAATCTGCTCAGCCCTAGTATATTTTCTAGGAAATTCAGCATAATAATTATATCCTTCTCGCCAATTCTTTCGACGCGCATACTTTTTCTTAAAAGCAAGAATATGGTGTTGCATACCATAAGTTGGAGGACCTTTCAATATTTGCTTCTTTGACAAATCTTTTTTGTCAACAAATACCCAAACAAGTCCATCATCTCGTTTATTCCAATACATTCCACTGTCAATTACAATAAAATTATTTTCTTCAAACAAACGGACAATTTTTTCAATATATTTGACCATTTTGGCTCCAGAAACATCTAATTTCCTATCTTCAGGAGGACATTTCCAAATAAACGCTTTATTTTTAGCACTTAACTTTTTAACATCAGCGAGACTAATTTCAACCTCTTCAAAGTATTTTTTATTTGGTTTCTTCAAAAATCCCACAGCTTTTTCCTTTAATAGATCAAATTTCTCCAAACCAAGAGCAGCAGCAGCATTTCTAGTTTTATCAATAGGATCAATTACAACCAAAGGACCCTGAGTTTTAGATTCATCTAATCTCTCCAAAATATCCTTTTCCTTATACACTTTTTCAATATCAATTATTGTTTTTACATCCCACTTAACCACGGCTTTCAATAATTTCTCAAAACCACCATATTGAGTAACAAGAATTTCAGTAACATGCCCTGAAAATCCACCAATCCATGATTCAGCGCCATAAACACCCGAAGCCCTAAAAAATTGCTTCGCGAGACGCATTTCAAAATCCAGATTTTTATTTCCTTTAACCTTTTTCTTAATCCAATTAACATGAAATGGAGACTGATCAGTAAGATTCTTAGCCTGACCAATACTTCGAATAGATAACACAGGAATAATTTCAATCTCAAAGCCCTTCAAATCAATCTGATAATAATCACGAGAACCTTTCAATCGTAACAAATCTTTGAATATACTACCCAATACTTCCTCACAAATTTCAGAAATATCTTCTTCACCATATTTTTTCAAGTCAAATCGCATAAAATAGTCAATATCTCTAATTCCGGGCAAGCAAGTACCTTTTCCAACACTTCCACCAACGAATAGATTTGCAACAATTCCTTGTTTAACTAATTCAGCATTAACTTTTTCTTCAAATTCAGCCATAATCGCAGATAATCGTTCAGATTCACTAAGATCAATAGTAACCATACTTTCAACCATGTCTATCACTTTTTTCATCTAGCTATATGGGAGTAAAACTATTTAAGGTTTGGTCAAAATTTAAATACAAACAGTGTATTATTAATTTATGAGAGAGGAAACAATATTAACATTAATGTTTACAGGAATGGGAATGATATTAGTTTTCGTTTCTTCAGCATTTATAATTCCAGGATCAGGCCTAATAACTGGATCTGCCACAACAACAATTAAGAATAATTCAGGAATAATTCTAGCAGTAATTGCAGCTCTCGCAATAATTGGGCTTATTTTAGTATTACTTGGATTGAGAGGAACTTTGAAAAGAAATAAAGTCACAGCAACAGCATTTATTTCAACAGGAGATCCACTTTCAGATTATATTCGCTATGCAAAAGGATCAAAATCTAATTACAATATTAAATCAGAACTCATGAGTGTTGGTTGGGCAGAAGAAGATATTGATAAGAGATTATAACTTTTCTAAAATTATATAATGAGAATTTCCAAACCAACGAGTTGGGAAAAATGAAAATGAATTTATTCCAGGTAATTTACTATAATTATAACTCCATTTCACTATTTTTAGTTTATTTTCTTGAATCATTGCATTAAGAATCCGACGAGTTAAAAAAACACGATTATTTCTCATAATTCTAAATCGAGTATTTTCTCCAAAAATAAAAAAGAAAACTTTATCCATAAATTTCTGTTGATTAGGTGTAGTAATCATTAATTTACCGCCTTTCTTCAAAGATTTGGCGCAAATTTTCATAAAATGATATGGATTTTCTAAATGCTCCATAACTTCGGAAGACAAGAGAATATCGTATTTCTCTTTAATCTTCGAAACATTCAAATCAGCTTTAACAAATTTAATACCTTTTGGAATTCTTTTCGACCGTTCAATGTCATAACCTGTAAGATTAGTATAACCATTTCGCTTTAGAAGTCCCAAGACAATTCCGTGCTGACAACCAAGATCAGCTATTTTTGCAGTTTTAGAAATATTAAAATTATGCATTAAATCAACTGATTTATTTGCAAACCATTTTACATCAGCCATATATTTTCTACTAACAAATTCTTATAAATCAACCGATGAGATCACTCGTGCCTGTCGGAAGAACAAACATAACTTCGTCAACACTAACCTTTAATTCCCGTGCTAGCTTTTTGGCAATATCTGACTTTTTACTTTTTCCAGGAACTAAACAAAAAACCTCACTAGAAAATATACTTTTAGGTCCACCAACAACTTTACCTTTAATTATTCCAACACATATTTCAAGTTCAGGAATAATTAATTCCCGTTTTCCTCGAACCATAAAACTACCTTTAACCAGAAACTCACCTGCTTCTGCCTTTTTACTAACTTGTTCAGGTCGAACATAGAAAACTTCCTGAGTTCTATATCCATTTTGCCAAGCTCTAGAATATGATGCAGTGGCAATTGCAACTTCTTCAATATCAATTTCTTTTCCGTTATTCTTTCCATCTTTCAAAAGGAAAAACGGACTACCAGACATTGAAGTATGAAATACAAAATCGCCGACATCCATATGTTTTTTTATCAAAATTTCATTTGAAGTAGCATCACGACCGCCAATTGCCAACATTCCATTCGAAGTAAAGAACCATCTGAACTTTTCATACCATTCCTTTTTGACCGCAACATGAGCTTTCGGTAAAGAAGCTTCAACGTTTTCAACAATATTTTCTTTAGTTTTCAATAACTTATCTCGATCTCGAGCATATTTTTTCATTGTACGCTTAGCACCAAGAATTTTAGAGTTCATTGATTTAATTTGATTATAAAGTTTATCCGTAAAGTTTTCAATCTTATCAGCTAATTTAATTTCAATTAAACAGTCTTCAACCTCCAGAATAACTAAACCTTCTTTTGGATCTATTTTACGAAACATTTCAGCTTCAACTAATCCTGAAGCCTTTTCTTTTTCAGCAGCCTCAATAATTTCAGGCCAATCATGTCCAGCAGATCTAGCCTTTTTCAACCGCTCAATTATCTTGGAAATGTATTGATAATTTCTATAAACAATTTCAATTTTAGTTTTCAAGTCCGAACGCTTTTTCTTTAATTTCTCAACAGCCAAGGTTTGACTTTCAACAATTTTTTCAAGTTTCTCAAGTTGTTTATTAAAAGATTTATATTTCTCCTTACGAACTTTTTCAATCTTACCTTCAGAAAAAACTAAATCAACAGCATCACTAAAAGTTTTAACAGTTTTAGTGTCTCTATTTTTGAATTCAGTTAGGATAAATGGAAGTGAGTCAACATGTTTTTCTTCATCCATAACAACAACAGGTTTTGGAGAATCAAACTTAATTAACAAAGCGCTTAGGGAAGAAAACACTGTTTCTCTTTCATCTTTACTCAATTCAGAAACCTTTCTACTCTTATCAACTTCTGAATTAATACAAACTTCTTCAGCATAGCGACCTCCAAGACTCAAACCATTTGCCAAATACTTTACAATGGAATGTTTTTCCCAAACAGACAGTCCATTATCAAAATCTTTTTTTGATAAATTCAAAACATCAAAACTTTGTTCAGGATAAACATAAGTTTCACCTTTTCGAATATTTCTATCCTTAGTACTCTGAATAACTGCAGAGTTCAAAATAACATATTTAGTATCAGTTAAAATAAAATTACCTTTACCAAACAATTCACAAATTAAAAACCGTGTTCCGTTTTTTGTATTAAATCTAAATTCAATTATTCTTTCAGATCCTCGTTGAACAACATCTTTCAGAGTGGCTTGAAGTAAATGTCGTCTCAAAAACATTGCAAACGCAGGAGGAACCATTGGATTTTCAAACTTAAACTTTGACAAATACATACCAATACCTGAATCAACAATTAAGGTACTTCGACCTCGCCCTGCACGATGCAATTCAAGTCGCAAAGTCTTTGATTTAGGAAGATAAATCTTAGCAAGTTTAGAATTAAGATAGTCATTTCTAAGTTCTTTAACAACAATTCTCAATTCAAGGGAAGTTAGTATACGCATGTAAAAACTAAGAAAATACAGTATAAGAGTTTATTCTTCTAACTCAAAAGGTTCGTCTTTAGGAAGATCAAAATAATCATAAAATTTCCGAGTCGTGCTTAATTTCTTTGAAACACCATCTTTTTTGGCTTCAATAAATCCATGCTTGACCAATTCAGAAATATGACTATACGCTTTATTACTACGAACTCTAACAACATCGGCCTGACGAATTGGTTGCTTGTGAGCAATATAAGCAAGCGTTTGCAAAATCGCTTTATCAATTTCAGGACGCGCAGCTTCAGTAACTGCCTCAACATGAGCATCTTTAACCATCATTTTCCAAACACCTTCTGACTCATCAATCTTTAATCCACCATTTCGTTCAATGTAATCAATCCGCAAATGATGTAATGCATCCTTCACTAAACCTTTCTTCCTAATTCCAGTATGTTTGGAAACTTCATCAACAGTATAACCCTTTGCATTACAATGTAACAATGCTTCAACTTTGGCTTTAGTTTCTTCCATTGTTCAAAACCTCCAACAGAATTTTATCAAAAGACTTCGTTTGAATAATATTAACCTTACCGTGATTTGCTAAATGTAACAGTGGTAAAAATATTGCAATTTTTTCTTTGTAATCAAGATCACCAACCAACTCATCAAAATCAACATGTGAATTAGTTCGACCATACATTTTCAACACATCAGAATGTATCTTTTTAATTCGATCAGTAATTTTTTCCTTCTTTACTTCAAAAATTTGTTCTGGATCAATTGTAACATCTTCAAAATCTTCAACGCTTGCACGTCGAGTTTCTCTACGACGATCAACTTCAATAGCCTTTTTTAGTGCACCCATTAATTCCACAACAGTTACCTTTCTGCTACGAGGAGTAACTGTTTTATGTTGAATTAAATATTTCCGTTTAGTATTATGTCGAATATGATTTGATAGTTTCATAATTTTTGCTTCATCAGGATCAATATATTCATCTTCATCAAATTCAAAATCTCCTTCTTCAAAACCATCTTCATCATCCGAAGTTAGCATGATAAAATCATCAAGTCCTAAGTGACGTGTTTTGATTTTCAGTAAGAGCGCTGCCGATAAAATAACTTTCCCTGAAATTCTAAAGTTCAACCGTTTCAATTTTTTAATAGTCTCAATATATTCATTGGCAAATTTTTGAATGTCAATATCCCAAGGATCAATTTTTTTACTTCGAATTAATTCATAAATTATTGATTGCCATTTGATATCATCTTCAGATAAAATTGCACTAAATAATTCACTTTGACTCATTTTAGTTTTTCACCCTCATACTACTAATATAACTCTCTCCTTGTTTTTTGTTCATCCAAATTCCATGCAATATATCTGCAGTAGACATAACAGAATCCTTATGGCTGACAATTATAATTTGTGATCGAGCGGAATATTCCTTCAAAAGTTCAGCCATCCTTTCAACATTAACTCCATCAAGAGGTGCATCAATTTCATCAAGAAGATAAAATGGCGTTGGATTATGTTCAGCAATTGCAAACAAGAAAGATAACGCAACCATCGCACGTTCACCACCACTTAGAGCAGTAAGTGCATTTGATCCGGGTTTAATAACTTTAATCATAACTCCACCATCAAACGGATTTTCTGGATTTTCTAAAAGTAGCTTTCCCGTAATAATATCATTATTTATACTACCATAAATTTTTGAGAAATTCCCTGCAATAGAATTGAATGCGTCCATAAATGAAACTTTCTTTTTGGTTTCAATTGTATTAATTACATCTACAATACTTTGACGCTCACTATCAAGCTTACCGACTCGCCAGTTCAATTTATCCCATTCTCTTTTAACATCATCATAAATTTCAAGAGCTTTCAAATTAACATTACCTAAACTCCGCAACTTACGATTCATATCTGCGTGCTTTTGTTTAGCTGCCTGAACAGTTTTCAAATAAGGTAAGGTATTAATTCCTTTGTACTCTTCAAGTTCTTCTCTAACTGCACTCAATTCAGAATCAACTTTAGCCCGAGCAATAGACAATGCATTCAAACCTTCATTATCTCCAACACTTTTCAATTCAAGAGATTTAGTCCGTTCTTGCTCTCTTTTAAATAATTCAGAAAGTTTACTTTTATCAGTAAATAATCTTTTTAGTTGTCCGTAAAATTCTTTCTCTTCGCGTTCTTTAACTGAAAGTCGATTTTTAAATTCCTTAATTTGAACCCTCTTTTTATTAATCTGATCATTAAATTCTAATTTCTCTTTAAGTAGACCCGAAATAACTCGGTCAATATTATCTCGCTCAGGAATAAGTGCATTTTCCAAAGTTGCATTGATTGTTGCAAGCTTACTTCCCACATCTCGTTTATTTGAATCAATTCTATCAAGTTCTTTCTTTTTACTTCCAAATTGTAATTCCTTTAAATTAGATTTTGCAGCATTTCGTTCAATAGTCAACTTCTGAATTTTATCTTTAAGTTTTTCAGAAACTTTAACAATCTCTTTCAACCGAGACTCGCGATTTTTCAAACCAGTCAATAAATCTTTTTGCCGACCTTTCAATTCATTTGAACTTTCTTTAGGAACTTCTAATGAACCCATTCCACTTTCAAGTTTAATTTTCATTTTACGCAAACCAATAAGTTCTCTATCAATATTATCTCGCTCTTTCTCAAGCGCCTTAACTTTAACTCTGACTTTATCTAGTTCAGAAATTTTATTATCAATATCTCCTGAGTCTGTCTTTTTTCCAAAACCAATTCCTGTTTCTCTTCTGAAACCACCAGAGATTGCACCACCAACTGAAAATACATCACCTTCTAAACTAACCATGGAATAACTTCCAATTCCAACCGCACGTGCAGTATTAGTATCATTAACAATAATTGTATTTCTTAAAATATTAGAAAATATTTTCCTGAATTCAGGTTTACAATCAACCAAGTCAGAAGCCTTACCAATAACTCCCGAACTTTGAGGAACATGTCCGCTTGAGGAAGCCTTAATTTTTGAAAGAGGTAAGAATGTAGCAACGCCTAATTTTTTATCTCGCAAGAATTTTAAACACTTGATTGCAACTTTCTCATCTTTAACAACTATATTTTTTAATCTCGATCCGGCTGCAACTTTAAGTGCAGTAGAATATTCTGAATCAACTTGCCCAAGTTCAGCAACAGTTCCATAAATTTCTCCAAGTTTTTGCTTGTGCTTCATAATTGCACCAATTGCTTTATTTCTCATCAACAAAGAATAACTCGAATTCATTTCCATCTGGATTCTTGACAAAGCACTTTCCTTATCCAACATTTCCATACGTTGTTCTTTAATTTCAATAAAAATTTCAGCATCGCGATCAGTCATAGAATTAATTTCCATCAAGACTTCCCGATATTTATCTTTCTTACCTCTAGTTCCTGAAAGCATTTTTTCAATTCCAACAATTCCATTAATTTTTTCACCAAGTGCAGTGGCCTTAATTCTAAATACTTCAAGCTCACCCTCAATTTTACTTTTCTCACTCTTTAATTCAAAATTAGATTCTCTAAACTGTTCAAGTTCAGATTCTTTTACATCCAACCCCTTTTGAATATCAGAAACAGAAACACTAGACAGACCTAATGATTTTTTGATTTCATTTTCTCTTCCTTCAAGTTTTCTCAATTCCAACCTTTGTTCATTTAGTTCATCATTAGACATCTTAATTTTTCCTTTAATATCTGCAAGACTTTTACTCAAATTACCTTTCCGATCCTCAACTCTACGAATTTCATTTTCTGAACTTATAACTAAATTCTTAGCATTTTCTAAATCAATTCTCAAATTTTCAACATCTTTCTGTAAAATAAGTTGCTCTTCTCCACCTTTTTTCTCAATCTTCTTCTCCACAATCTCAATTTTATTTTGCAAAACTTCAACTTTATCATTCAGCTCAGAAAGTTTTTTCTTGTATTCCCTCTGCTTTATTTCAACAAGTTCAAGTTTCTTAGCGATTTGGCTCTTTCGTAAAGAAGCAGAATTATGTTTCAGACTCAATTCTGTAGACTTCGCACTTTTCAATTCAGAATTATAGGAATTATACTGTTCAGCAACTTTCCGATCACCTTCAAGAGAATTAAGATAAGATTTCTTTTCATTCATAACAATCTGGACTTCTCGCAATTTCTCTTCAACTTTGTCCAAACTTTTCATTGCACTATCTTTCTTCCGCTCATAAACTCCAATTCCTGCAATATCTTCAATCAACTTTCTCTTGTCAACCGCACGCATTGTAATAAAACTTGAAATATCTCCTTGCAAAATAATATTATGACCTTCTGGACGAATCTGACTCATTTCTAAAAGTTCTAAAATCTGAGTTCGAGTTGCACGTTTTCCATTAATTAGATAACGACTCCTACCTTCCTTTGAAATCTCTCGAGCAACCTCAATTTTTTTATCAGGTAATCCAAATATACCTGAAGAATTATCCAAAGTTAAAGCAACAGAAGCACCATTTGAACGGTAATTATTATTTTTATGAACTAATGCTCCATAATTGTCTGCCCTAATGCTTTTTGTGGATAAACGACCAAGAACAAAACACAGCGCGTCCATAACATTAGATTTACCGCTTCCATTTGCACCAGCAATACAATTAAAACCAGATCCAAATTGAATATTAACATGTTTGTTAAAACTCTTAAAACCCTTTAACTTCAAGTTAGTGATGAATGTCTTTCGCATAGCTGTTTAATTACGCGGAGCTATAAAAAAACTTCTACGGACCGGTCCTTTCAACATCTCGAGGGAATAAAACTGCTTCTCGAACATTTGGTAAATTCAAAATAAACATTAGCATTCTATCAACACCCATTCCAAATCCTCCGTGTGGCGGAGCACCATATTTGAACGGAGTTGTGTAAAATTCCAAGTCTTTTG